>Ga0224554_1000028_pt1 | contig 123195 bp, 101 predicted proteins | sample 714S22024metaG_FD_180666 | JGI IMG/M metagenome (GOLD analysis project Ga0224554, IMG submission 180666) | Peat soil microbial communities from Stordalen Mire, Sweden - 717 S2 20-24 | ecosystem: Environmental > Terrestrial > Soil > Wetlands > Peat | place: Sweden: Norrbotten County, Stordalen... | reverse complement strand
ACTTCACCTCAACCCCTGGCTGCATGACTACAATTGGCACCGGCCTCATGCTAGCCTCAACAAACAACCGCCTATCACCCGATCCGGACTGGATAGGAACAACCTGTTGATGCACCACAATTAGGGACCAGGGATTAGTCCCATCGTGCGGAGTTGAGGTTCGTGCTATCCCACCCTTCACCAGGGTTCCAAGAAGCAGGTCCTTTGACTCCCATCGCTGCGCTCCGGTCGCTCAGATGGGATCACAGCCAGGATGGGGCACCCGGCGATCTGCAAGACTGTGGACCTACTTCTTGACTATCTCCACGCGCCGGTTTTGTGAACGGCCCAGCGCGGTGTCGTTGCTGGCGACGGGACGGCTGGCCCCAAATCCCTGGGTTGTCAACCGGTTCTCATTCACGCCGGCGGCGACCAGGTAGGCTTTGACGGAGATTGCACGCTTTTCAGATAGCGCCTGGTTGTGGGCGTCGCTGCCAACGTTGTCGGTGTGGCCTTCGATGGCAAAGTTCCACGACGGCTGGGCGCGGGCAGCAGCCACCAGTTCATCCAGCGTGGGTTTGGATTCGTCCTTAAGGTGGTCGGAGTCAGTATCAAAAAGAATCCCGTAGAGGCGAGCGCGCCCTTCACTCTGGAGCTGCTCCTCGACCGCGTTGCCGGCCCCTGGCTTCCAGTAGGGGCATGAGCCAACGTCCCGGGAGACTCGCGTGCCGTGCCAGTCTCCATTGGGACTCCCGCTCGTGTTGCCGTCGTGCCACCAAAAGCCGGTAAACGACTGGCCGTCGTCGGCGAAGATCAACATCGCCGGGCCGCCATGGCGGTTACCGCCGACTTCGCCTTCGGTCCACGTGAAGCGGAGCACCCTGCCGTCGAATCCGCCGTTTTCTATGAGTCCGTTGTTCCACTCATAACAGCCGTTCACCGTGGCGCCGGTTTGCTGCATGTGGAAGTTTCCGTAGCTGGAAGAAAAGGTGCCGGAGTTGTTGGCCAGCGCTCGTTGAACGAGCGGCTTGCCATAGGCGTAGACATCCATGATTTCCATGTACTGGCTATCGCCCCAGTTGCTGAGCACCGTCAGCCTGAGGTAACGCCCGGCGGCTGGTGTTTTCAGCGCGAACTTCTGGTGATCCATGACCGGCGCCAGAGACGGGGTGGCGATTGGAGTGAAGCCGCCGTCCTTGCTGTCGGAAATTTCCACCTTCAAATCCTTGGCTCCGCGACCCCGGTTCTCGGCCTGGGCAGTATCGAAGGCCAGGCCGGTGATCTGGCTCCTGTCCGCCAACTCAAACACGAAGACCTTGGGCGTCAGGTCACCTGCCTTGGTGGCCCAACCCGTGTTGGGAAGCTCGTCGAGAAGTGCATCGGGCGACCAGTTGCCGCTGTCAGAGTAGGAGGGCGGCGCTTGCACGATGAGCGCGCCGGCACCCCAGGAGAGCAGATTTACCGGAGCGGCGGCGGTTTGGGCCCAAGCCGTTGGTTTTGGTTGAAGCAACAGAACTGCGCAAGAGAAGACGATACATGCGGAGGCCTTGGACATTCTCATAGAATCCTCCTGAGCAGGGGAGTTTAATTCCCTTGATCACTCGGGTCAAGCGGCATTTGGGCGCGGGATCCGGCCCAGTGGGTATCCCGGTGCCTCGGAGCCAGGATGGGGCACCCGGCGGCGTGAGGGTTCCGTGCCAGTTCGTCTCACGCAAAGTGGTCAGAACTCGCCGGGCGGCAAATGAGCCGAGGGGACAAACAAAAAAACTAGGGGAGATGAATCTTGAGCTTGTAGCAGATGAAGAGAACCAGGATCGCGCCCAGTGTGGAAAAAATGAGGCCGGCGGGATGAAATCGCTCGTTTTTCGAGCGAGAGATCATGTGGGTGAGGCCGCCGCCGAGGATCGATCCGACGATGCCGAGCACGATTGTCCAGAACATCGTCATGTGCTCATGCATGACTGATTTCGCGATGAGCCCCGAGAGTAGCCCGATGATTACATACCAAAGTATGTGAAACATGCCTTCTCCTCCATGGTTTGGCTTGAGCTGGAATCCCCTTGTACCGGCGTCAATTCCCCGGAATGGCACTGCTGCCGAGGAGAATTGCACCAGCAACACAACGATTGCGGCCGGACAGCGGGGCGATCCGGTGTCGTGTTGCGATCACCCGCCGAATCGAGAGTTCGTCGTCGATTTTTCCGACAAAGGTCCCTCCACTGTTTCTTCCGCGATTCGGATTCTGCCGGGAGACGGTGTGTTGAAGCTGGTCAATTTTATACAGGTTGACGCGGCAGGGTTCGGCGCGCGACCCGCAAGGCGGAGCGCGCCCGGGGCGCGGCGGGTTCATGCGGTGGAACGAGACGAAAAGCAGAAGCAGATCTTTCGTCGGCTGTTTTCAGAGCAGGATTTAGCTGTAACGGAGCCAGCGGAGGAGTTCGGGGAGGGTGGCGCGCTTGCCGTACATGAGGATTCCGACGCGATAGAGGCGGGAGGCGAACCAGATGACGACCCAGATGCTGAGGACCATGAGTGCGAGCGAGATGGCGAGCTGCGACCAGGGATAGGGGACGGACATCATGCCGATGCGCGGGACCATGACGAGTGGCGCGGTGGGAGGAAAGATGGAGGCAGCGACGACCCAGGGTGAGTTGGGATTGTTGAGAAGGAAGGGCAGGATGGCAAAGCTGGTCCAGGTGGGAATGACGGCGAGGGTGATGTACATCTGGAGATCCTGCGCGGTTTCGCAGGTGGCGGCAAGGCCGGAGAAGAAGGCGCTGTAAAGGAAGAAGCCGAGGATGAAGTAAATGGGGAAGAGGACCGCCTGAAGAATGCTGAAGTGGATTTTGATGTCGCCACTGAGCATGGGCCCGAGCAAGGCTGAGCCCGAGAGAAGAGCCGCGGCGGCGATCCAGATGGCGATTTGCGTGAGGCCGACGGCGCCGACGCCAAGGAGTTTGCCGGCGAGGAGATCTTCAGGACGGGCGACGGCGAGCATGACCTCGAAGATGCGCGAGCTTTTTTCTTCGATGACGGAGCGGGCCATGTCCATACCGTAAAGAAGGATGGGCATGGTCATGAGAAAGGTCATCAACATGGCGGCGTAGAAGGGCCCCATGCCCTGACTCTTGCCGGTTTGGCCGCTGCCGGACACGAGGAGCGTGTCGATGGTCACGGTCTTGACGACGGTTTGAACCTGCTGCGGCGTGAGCCCATGTTGGCTGAGCCGGAGATCGAGAAGGCCGTGGTTGACGGCGGCGTCGAGCCGCCAAGTTTCCATCAAGTCGCCGGACGATTGCGACAGGTAGCTGACTTTGGGCGTGCCCGAGGCGGAGTTTTCGACGATCAGAACGCCGTCGATGGATTTACTTGCGAGGCGGGAGAGAAGGTCGGCGCGGTCCTGAGGGGTGAAGGGAGCGACGGTGTCGACGGTGAAGTGGGCTTGCTTGTCATCGAGAAGAGTAGCGCGGATATCGGCGGCGAGCGCGGCGTTATCGGCGGCGACGGCAATGTGCTTGCCAGAGCCCATCTTGCGGCCGGTGAAGGCGCTGACGCCGAGAAGAAAGACGAAGAGCAGGGGAACGAGGAGGGTGGAGATGCGGAAGGCGCGGCCGCGAATCTGCTCGAGGTACTCGCGGCGGGCGACGAGGAGCATATTACGCATTGGCGCGGCCTCCCACGGTCTGGATGAAGATTTCCTCGAGTGAAGGCTCGACCAGTTCGAAACGGTAAATGGCGGCCATGGACGCGGCGAGGTGAAGGAGTTTTTGCGCGTCGCCGTGAGGCTTGAGGGTGATTTCGGCGTGGCCGGAGTAGTTGCTGGCCGTGGCGATTTCGTCGGACTTGAGGAAGTCGGCGTTGCCTTCGAATTCAACGATGACGCGATTGCGCTCGTAGCGGCTCTTGATCTCGCGCAGGTTGCCGCTGAGGACGGCGTCGCCGTTGTTGATGAGGCAGATGGAGTCGCAGAGTTTCTCGACCTGGTCCATGCGGTGCGTGGAGAAGAGGATGGCTTTGCCGCGGGATTTGAGATCGAGGAGCGCGTCCTGAAGGAGCGTGGTGTTGATGGGATCGAGGCCGCTGAAGGGCTCGTCCATGACGACGAGGCCGGGGTCGTGGAGCAGCGTGGCGATGAATTGGATTTTCTGCTGCATGCCCTTCGATAACTCCTGCGTTTTTTTGTCGAGGGAATCAAAGATTTCCATGCGGGAGGCCCAGTCGACGGCGCGCTTGCGGGCGGCTTCGGCGGTGAGGCCGTGGAGGCGGCCGAAGAAGACGAGCTGGTCGAGGACGTTCATTTTTTTGTAGAGGCCGCGTTCTTCGGGAAGATAGCCGACGCGGTCGAGGCTGCGGCGGTCGAAGGGTTTTTCGAAGAGAGTGATGCGGCCGGAGTCAGGCATGGTAATGCCCATCATCATGCGAATGGAGCTGGTTTTGCCTGCGCCGTTGGGACCGAGGAGGCCAAACATCTGGCCGGCTTCAATGGAGAGCGAGAGGTTGCGGACGGCGACTTTGCTCTCGTAGGCCTTGGTGACTCCGGCGAGCTCAACGACTGGCATGAAGTCTCCGGCGGTGGTGGTGGGGGATTGGATGCATGGTGGAGCGAGATGAGGCGACAGGAGAAGTGTAGCAAAGAGGCAGCGGAGTTAGCGGGGTTGGCGGAGTTAGTTTTGTTGGCGGAGCGGGCGGATTGCGAGCGCGATGAGAATTTGCTTGAATGGCGGATTGCGGGGGTATACTGCAACAGCCTTCCATCCCCAAGAAGGAAAGTTTCCAGAGAAAGGTGATTCCCCATGGCAAGTTATATGGTGCAGGTGTCGTACACCTCCGAGGTGTTGAGCGCGTTGATTGCGAAACCGCAGGATCGCGCAGGACATATCGGCAAGGTGATCGCGGGTCTGGGCGGCAAGTTGGTTGGGTCGTGGCTGGCGTTTGGCGACTACGATCTTGTGATGGTGGTGGAAATGCCGAACAACGTGAGTGCTGCCGCGCTGTCGCTGGCTGCAGCCGCGGGCGGCAGCTGCAAGACGGTGAAGACGACGCCGCTGCTCACGATTGCACAGGGATTGTCGGCGTTGAGAAAAGCGGGAAAGTCGGGCTACAAGCCGATTCTTGCGGCAAAAAAGTAGATCCAGTTATTTTGTTGGCCCATGGTGCGCTAGACGCGTGCAGGGATTCGTGTGGCCGCGAGGGGAATGGTCAGATTGAGACCGGCGAAGATTTGAGCGCGCCGGCTTCGTAACTACATGAGGCGGCGGCGGACGAGGTCGAGGGCGAACTGGCTGGCCCATTCGCGAACACGAATGCGATCGCCGCGGAAGGTGCGGTCGATAGCGTCGGTTCCCTGAGCGTCTGACACGGCGATGTGGACGAGGCCGACAGGTTTGGATTCCGTTGCGCCGGTGGGGCCTGCTATGCCGGTGACGCCGAGGCCGATGGTTGCGCCGGTGCGCGCGCGAATGCCTTCGGCGAGGGCTTTGGCGACTTCAGCGGAAACAGCGCCGTACTGCGCGATGAGGTCGGCGGGGACGCCGGCAAAGTCGGTCTTGAGCTCGTCGGAATAGACGACAACTCCGCCAAGAAATGAGCGCGATGCGCCAGGAACAGAGGTGATGCGCTGGGCGATGAGGCCCCCGGTGCAGCTTTCTGCGACGGCGAGCGTGGCCTGGCGCAGGCCGAGATAGTAGAGAACGATTTGCTCGAGCGTGTCGCCCTCGGAGGAATAGAACCAATCTTCGAGAGCAACTTCGATGCGCTCGGCGAGCTCGTCAACGCGGGCCTGCGCGGCCTCGGCGGTGGGCTTGGAGCAGATAAGTGTGATTTGCAGGTCGCCGGCGTGGGCGAGGAGGGTGGTTTCAACGTCGGCGTAGGTGGAGTAGATGGGAGCGAGGAGCTTGTCGGCCTGCGACTCGGGAATCATGGCGGCCTTGAGCGTGCGGACGGCGATGGAGCGCAGCGGGGCGACGGCGCGGAGACGAGAGAGACATTCGGCGTCAAAGAGGGGGCGGCACTCGTGGGGCGGGCCGGGAAGGAGCATGACGAGCTTGCGGAAGCCGGAGAAGGTGACGTCGAGCCACTGGCCGGGCGCGCTGCCGTTGGGATTGGGGAGAACGATTGCGCCGTCGAGAACGTCGGCCTGCTTGAGATTGTTGGGCGGCATGGTGATGCGCCAGGTGGCGGCGCGGGCGTGGAGAGCGGCGACTTGCGCGGCGTCGCGGCGGAGGGTGAGCGAAAGGGCATCGGCGACGGCTTCGCGGGTGAGGTCGTCTTCAGTTGGCCCAAGGCCGCCCATGAGGATGAGAACGTCGGTGCGGGTGAGAGCGGTTTTGATGGCGGAGACGAGGTCTTTGCGGCGGTCGCCAACGACGGTTTTGAAGGCGACGGAAATGCCGAGGGAGTTGAGCTGCTCCGTGAGATAGAGAGAGTTCGTGTCCTGGCGGAACGGGGTGAGCATCTCGGAGCCGACGGCGATGATTTCACTCTTCATAAAGGCAGGGATCAGAGGTCAGGGCTCAGGGGTCAGCGATCAGAGAGCTAGAAGAGGTTCAGGCCTTCGACTCCCAAGTCCACATCATAAACGGCTTCGTTGGTGGCGAGGATCGTGGAACCGAGGGGGGAGAAGGCGACTCCGATGAGGTTGGAGGCGGAGACGACGAGCGAAGCCTCGGCGTTGGGCGTGACGCGGACCAATCCGTGACGGCCGTGGAGGCAGGCGGCGAGATAGACGTCGCCTTCGCGAGAGATGGCCAGGCCCTGCGGGCGGCCGAGGCCGCGATACCAGGCGCGCGTGTCGCCGTTGGACTCGATGGCCCAGATGGCGTCATTGGACGAGAGCGACGGCGCGGTGACGAAGAGCGTGCCGGCGGCGTTGACGGCGAGGTGATAGGCAGCGACGCTGGGCTCGAGCGTGGCGTGGACGAAGATCTGGCGTTCGCGGTTGATTTTGAAGATGGTGCCGCTGCGATCGCCGACGAAGAGATTGCCCTCGACGTCAAAGGCCGCGCCGGTGGCGACGCCCATGCCTTCGACATAGACGGTTGATTCGCCCGCGGCATCGATGCGGTAGACGTTGCCTTCGGCGCGCGAGGTGACGAAGAGATCGCCATCGGGATTGAAGGCGAGGCCGGTGGCGTTGAGGATTCCCGTAACGAATGGAGTGGCGCGGCCGTCGGGGCTGACGCGAACGACGGAGACAGGAGTTTGCTTGCCGCGCGGGCCGGAGATGGTGGCGTAGACCATTCCGGAGCGGCTGACGGCGGGGCTGGTGACGGGGTGGAGGCCGTCATTGAGCTGGCGGGCGACGCGCAGAGCGGCGGGATTGGCGACGCCGGCGGGAGTACGGACTTCAATGAGTCCAGCGGAAGCTGTGGGCGGAACGCGAAAGACGAGACGAGTGGGGCGGCACATGAGAACGTGAGCCGGCTGGTTGTCGACGGAGACAGAGGGCAGGCCGAAGCCGTTGGGGCCAAGATAGATTCCGGTCAACTCGACTTCGCCATTGGGCAGAGCGGCCGCGGGGAGGACATCGTCGACGCGAGGCAGCTGGCCGACCGGAGGCGCGGGTTGAGGGGAGGTGCGAGCCATATCTACGACCAGATGCGAGAGCCGTCAGAACCAGATTCGAGCCAAGTCAGAACCAAATTCGTAACAAGGTCCGTAACAGGGACGCTATACCCAAAGCATACAGGCCGGCGGCGACGTCGTCGAAGACAATGCCCCAGCCGCCGGGAAGGCGCTCGAGGCGGCGGACGGGAAATGGCTTGACGATATCGAAGAGGCGGAAGAGGACGAGAGCGATGAGGGCGTGACGCCAGTCGGCGGGGCTGAAGAGGAGGGTGATCCACTGGCCGGCGACCTCATCGATGACGACGAATTGGGGATCGTGGCGGCCGCTTTCGCGCTCGACGATGGTGGCCGCGGGAATGCCGATGACGAGCGTGAGGGCGATACCGATGAGGAGTGCGATGAGAAGGGTGAGCGGGCTGGGATGGGCGAGCCATGCGAATGCGGCCCAGAGAAGGACGGCGGCGACGGAACCCCAGGTGCCGGGGCCGGGCTTGAGGAGGCCAGCGCCGAAGAAAGTGGCGACTCCCCAGGCCCAAGGGGTTTTCTTCATCGTTTGTACGGAAGGGACGCGAGATTCGGGCGAAGAAGTCTCACTGCTCATCTGAATCTCCGCCGCGACTGGGGCCGAGGCCGCCGAGGTCTTCGAGGACTTCGGGGTCGAGGATCGGCGAAGTGATTTTGTAGACGCCCATAGCCCATTTGCCGAGGTCGATTTTGCGGCAGCGGTCGCTGCAGAAGGGGAAGTCTTCGTCCGCGGGGCGCACGATCATCCCGCAGGATGGGCAGTGGAGGAGCTTGGCGGATTTTTTGCGGGGCGACATATTTTGGCGCGGACTCGAGGGCCGCGGTCAATCAATATGGTAGCGCGGAAGGGCCGTGGATCGTGAGTCGTGGATCGTGAAGCGGCTACATCGTTTTCAGCAGCGATTCCAGACGCTTGAGGGCTTGAGTGCGGGCGGTTGTGTTGGCGGGGTTGGTGTTGGAGGGGTCTTCGCCGGCGCGCATGAAGCCGTGTCCCGCGCCATCGTAAATCACCGGGTCATACTTCTTGCCGGCGGCGGCCATTGCAGTTTTTGTGTCAGGAACGGTGGAGGAGATGCGCGCGTCGCTGGCGGCGTAGAAGCCGTAGACGGGAGCGGTGATGGTCTTGAGGCTGTCGGAGGAAGGCGGAGGGCCGTAGAAGACAAATGCGGAGGCGAGATCTTTGCGGTTGGTGGCGAAGCGGAAAGATTGTCCTCCGCCCCAACAGAAGCCGATGACGGCGACCTTGCCGTTGGCTGACGGGAATTTGAGCGCGTAGCCGGCGGTGGCGTTGAGGTCGGCGGTGACGGTGGCGGGATCGAGGCCGGAGACCGCTTTGATGATGGATTGTTGGTCAGGGAAAGCGCTGGTGCCTCCGCCGTTGGGGCCGAAGCCGGAGAGAAGGTCGGGCGCGATGACGATGTAGCCCATGGCGGCGATGTCATCTGCCATGGAGCGCGCCCAGTCGGAGAGGCCGAAGATTTCGTGGATGAGCAGGACGACGGGAGCTTTGTGGCTGACTTCGGGATAGACGACGAAGGCGTCGACAGTACGCGCGTTGGCGCCCGTGCCGTATTTGACTTTCACCCATTCCTGATGGCGAGGGGATTTGTCGAGGATGGATTTGGCCCAATCCTGAGCGGCGGCGGGTGTGGAGGCGGGTGCGGAGAGAGCGAGGGCGGCGAAGAGGAGCAGGATTGTGGAGACGGGGCGGGGAAGCGGGTTTTTCATGCGGGAAGTCTACTACAGGGACCGAGAGACGCGGAAACTGAGGACTCGGGAGCGCATGGACGGGAGTCAACCGTTCGTGTGGGTAGGGGCGGCCGGTTATTGAGGATTGGTCGCAGGCGGAGATTTCGGAGGGCCGGGGCGCGGCTTAGGATTGAGAAATTCGCCAACGTGCCGAGCGGATGTGCCGAGCGCATGGACAGTGTGCCGGTAGCTTTTCTGGAGCGCGTTGCCGGTGGATCCATTCGCGACGGAGATGGAACCGTCGGCTGCTTTGGCCGCTGTTGAAAGTCCAGCAACCGCATGACTTTCGGTTTTGCTGCTGATAGCAATGACACCTTGCGACGGATGTTTGCCTTCGTTGAACCAGGCAATCTGAGAATCGGGAAGCTTGTTGAGCCGTGCCAGGACCGGAGATGGAAAGTTTGTCTCGGTCATCTTGGCCGCGAGCGGCCAGGCGGCGGAGGCAATGAAAAGCGATCCGTTCATGGGATGCCCCGGCTCGCCGAGGTTGACGAATTTTGCGGGAGCAAGGGGCGTCATCCTTTCGCAGCGATCGGCTCCGCAGCCGCTTTGGCAGAGCGGTTGGTTGAGATAGGAAGCATGCTTGCCGGGCGAGATCCAGATGGATGGGCCCGCATCTTCAGCGTGAAGAGTGGATGCGCGGGCGATCTGACTCACATCGCAGACGGTGTTCTCGTGGGCGGCGGCATACCAGTAGAGAGCCTTCCATGTGGCGACGCGGAGATCAGGGCCGGAGGCGCGAACGAGGACAGAGACATGCTCCGGATCCAGAGGGTGCCCGTGCCTGCCGCAGTCGATGCGCCAAAGATGGTAGTAATGGATTTCGACAACCGAAGCGCCGTCGATCAAGTCCTTCGCCGGGAAAATCTGACCATAGATGGCGCCATTCTCGGTTTTCACCTGAGGAGCGAGGATGCCCGGCTGGAATTCAGCGGGAACATTGGAGCAGTCGCCCTGGCCAATAAGAAATCGCGGGGCGAACTCGACGAGCAGCGCCTGTTCCAGTTCGTCGGTCAAGCCGTCCTGATCGGAATCAATTTGCGCGAGCGCGGGATCGACCTGAGAGGGCGGGGGCTGCGACAGCGCCTGTGCGCTTGCCCGGGGGATCAGCGTTGCGAGTGACAGAGCGAGGAGTGCGGCCTCGACGAGACGAAGCTTCATGCGACGATTTGGGGGCGGAAGGCGGGGCTGAGAGGAAATCAATGAACCCTTTCAGGCAAAAGGCCGATGGTTCGCTCATTCTGGTGGAAGAGCGAGGTGACCCTGGCCAGCGCGATCGCGGTCGTTCTGCCTCGATTATCGCTCAAAACTTCGATCGGGTGTGTGAGGCGCCGGGGGAGGGAGCGGAATTGGCGAGTTGGCGTGTGCTGCGCGCACATGGCGAGTTGGCAAGTTGGCGGAGCTGTTAAGGGAGCGAAGGATCGAATATTTAGCAATGCGCATTCGATCCCGTGCTATCAATTGATGGGTGGAGGATTGACATGCGATGGCTGATCACCAACAGGAACATTGAGCCGACTGGCTTCGGCACCGATCAGGATCAACTTACCTATTGGACGCTGAAGCAGCCGGGCCTGCCGCTGGACAATATTGCGTCGTGGAGCTGGCAATCGTTTGACAGCTTCAAGCAGATGCTCGTCAGCGTGGCGGATCAGTTTCCGACTCCGTATGGATTGCCGCCGGAGGAGCAGAAGCACATTTGCCTGTTTATTCACGGATACAACAACGACTGGACCTCGGCCATGAGCACGTACGGCTCAGTGGCGGAGACGCTGTTCGATGGTCCGAATTCGATGGGCGAGTTGATTTCGTTCGACTGGCCGTCGAAGGGTTCCTTGCTGGGATACCTTCCGGATCGCGCCGAGGCACGGCAAACCGGCGACGACCTGACCGAAGTGCTTTCGGAGCTCTACGATTGGCTGGCGGCAAAGCAGCTTGCAACCAAGCAGGACACAGCGAACGCCTGCAAGGCGAAGACCTCAGTGATTGCGCACAGCATGGGCAACTACGCGCTGCAATATGCGATGGAGGCGACCTGGACGCGGAAAAACCGGCCACTTTTGGTGAGTCTGCTTCAAGAGGTGCTGATGGTGGCGGCCGATGTGGACAACGACATCTTCAAGAGCGGCGAAAATATTTCGGATGGAGACGGAGAGGGTTTGGCCAACATGAGTTACCGCATTACCGCGCTCTACACGGGGCGGGATAATGTGCTGGGCTCGTCGGCGGGGCTGAAGCACTTTGGCAAGCGGCGGCTGGGGCGATCGGGGCTGGACCGGACTTACCCTGTGCCGGATAACGTGTGGGACATCGATTGCTCGAACATTATCGACGCGAACGTGAGCGGGATGGCGATTCACGGCGAGTACTTCAACCCCCAGGAACAGAAGTGCTATGCGCTGATGCGGGGGGGTGCTGGAAGGAAACGACCGCAGCGTTCTGATCGTAAGAGGGCTGGTGCCGGCGTCGATTCCGAAGCAGCAGGCGGATATTTCGGCGGCGTAGGGAGTGTCAGAACGCAAAGGCACCGAGAAATGGCGATCTGCGGTGGTGGCTTGGGGATTGCGGCAGATGAAGCGCTACGCTACGACTTCCAGAAGGGGGAGGGGCCGAGCCACTGCATGTCGTAGCGGTTCATGAAATCGGCGGTTGTAGCGAGAGAGGGATGTGCGGCGCCGTCGATGAAGTACTGCTCGATTTTGTCGGCAGGCGTGAAGGCGGCGAGCATGTGCGCGGGAGACCCGGTGGCAGAAAAGCAGTGAGGGATGCGGCGCGGGGCGAGGATGGACTCGCCAGTGCGGAGGCTGAGGCGCTGATCGCCGACCTGGAAGCGCACTTCGCCTTCCAGCACGTAGAACCATTCTTCCTGGGACAAATGCATATGCAGAGCCGGTCCCTTGTCGGGCAGAAGATTGCTCTGCTCGATGACGAAGAGGTTACTGCTCGTGTCGGATGTGACAACTTTGAAGGCGAGCGAACTGAAACCGAGGGAGTGGAGATGGCCGGACCGGTCTTCGCCAGCTGGAACGGGGTGGGGGGTCGAGGCGATCGGCGTTTGGGGTGAGCTTTGTGCGAAAACATTCGGGAAAGCGGCGGCGGGGATGACCGAAGCGGCGGATTTGAGAAAGGTGCGGCGGTGGATGGACATGGAGCGATGGTAAGGCAGGGAGTAGAGAGTAGCCAATAGGGAATAAGGAAAAAGCTGCCTTGTCCCCAGTCGGATAGATGATTACGTTCTTATACTCGTCGGAGTCCAGGGCATCGTACATGGCAGGAGCCCGCACTATGCGGCCTGATTTCTCTTGCCTGATCCAATCAGCCGAGCCGTGTAGCTTAAACTCTATTTGGCTTTTCCGAACCAACGTGGGACCCGGTTCTTGTATTGAAGATAGGACTCACCGAATGCTGCTTCCAAATCGCGTTCCTCTCGCGGCACAAGGTTGAAGATTGCGACCAGACACCAGAGCAACCATACGACGAGGACACTGATGCTGCCGAAAAAGATCGCCCATCCGAGCCAAATTCCCAGGTAAGCGATATATATCGGATTGCGGCTGAATCTGTAGGGGCCCCGCACTAACAGACTTGAAGGAGCCTGTATGACTCGTTCAGCGGGCCACCACTTCCGGGCATAAATCCAAAGCAAGAATGCGGTTGCGACGGCGACCGGGATCACACCGATCCAATTCCATATACCCGGGGATGATCGCCCTGCCCATCCGTGACGGGACGTGAGGGTGGAGATCGCCCATGGAATCATTCCATGCACCAGCGGGACCACGATGAGCCAAAAGGCTAAAGGAAGCCCCCATCGCAAAAGCCGCATCCTGCACCTCTCCCCAGATTGGTTGATCTTCCTATCACGATACGCCGACGATGCTTCCCGAAGGGCCACGCCTACTGTGGGAGAAGTGTTCGTTGCAAGGTGCAGGGCGGATTAACGGTGCAACGGTCAATGGCTACTTGATCAACAGTGCCGACTGCTTACGCGGCGATTTTCAAGACCACTACCCGAAGGTCTGCCAAGGTTCATGAATAAGGCTAGTTTGCTGTGGAGAGGATGCGGGCGACGAGGTCGTAGTCGTGGGATTCGGTGATCTGGGCGCGGTAGAAGCGGCCGGGTTCGAGGGCGTCGAGAGGGCCGAAGTCGTTGATGAAGACTTTGCCGTCGATTTCCGGGGCGTGAAATTCGGAGCGGCCTTCCCAGAGGAGCGGGGTTTCGGCGCTGGGGCCTTCAGCGAGGAGGGTGACGTCGCGGCCGACCCAGTTCTTCTTTGCGCGGCGGGAGATGGATTGCTGGAGCTTCATGAGACGCTTGCGGCGCGATTCAATAGTGCGTTTGGGGGTCCGGTGATGGGTCTGTGCGTCGAGGGAATATGCTGCTGAGCCTTCTTCGTGGGAGTAGTTGAAGACGCCGAGCCAGTCGAACTGCGCTTCGGTGATGAAGTCCTGGAGGACGGCGAAATCTTCGGGCGTCTCTCCCGGAAAACCGACAATGAAGCTGGTGCGGAGGGCGATGCCGGGGACAGCGGCGCGGACCTTGGAGAGCGTCTTGAGGAAGATGTCGGCGCCTGCGCCGCGCTTCATGCGCTTGAGGACATCGGGCGAGGCGTGCTGGAGCGGAAGGTCGAGGTACTTGCAGATATTGTTGTGGCGCGCGATGGTTTCGAGCAGCTTGCCAGTGATGCGATTGGGATAGGCGTAGAGGAATCGGAGCCACTTGAGGTTCGGAACGCGGGCGAGGGTGTCGAGGAGGGTAGCGAGACCGTCGCGGAGGCCGAGGTCTTCGCCGTAGCAGGTGGTGTCCTGACCGATGAGGGTGATTTCGCGAACGCCACGGGCGACGAGCTGCTCGGCTTCAGCGACAACAGACTCGAAGCGGCGGGAACGGAATTTGCCGCGCAGGTTGGGGATGACGCAGAAGGTGCAGGGGTGGTCGCAGCCCTCGGCGATTTTGATGTAGGCGGAGGCGCGAGGCGTGGAGAGAAGGCGAGGGGTGGTTTCGTCGTAGAGGTAGGTGGGCAATGCGGACGAAGCGCCGGCCCAGGCATCGCGAAGGAAGCGGCCGGAGCGTTCGCGAGCGTCGCCCTCTTTTCTGGAGGAGCGAGATGATTCGGAAGATTTGTGCGTGCCGGATTGGGATTCTTTGCCGGGACGGGTTTCGGCGTGGACGCTGGTTAGGATCGTGAAGGGTGAGGACGGTGTTGGTGCGTTCCCAGGTCCCCAAGTGCGAGGGACCTGGGGCACCCTGGTTTCGAGGCCGGCGGCTTGGAGAATGGATTCGAGCTCGCCGGTGCCGACGACGGCGTCGACTTCAGGGATGTTTCTCCGGATCTCGTCGCGATAGCGCTCGACGAGGCACCCGGCGACGATGAGTTTTTTGGCGCGGCCGGAGGTTTTGAGGCGAGCCATTTCGAGGATGGTGTCGACGGATTCCTGTTTCGCGGTGTCAATGAAGGAGCAGGTGTTGACGACGAGGATTTCGGCGTCTTCAGGGCGGGCTGTGAGGCGTGCGCCGGCGCGGTCGAGGAGGCCCATCATGACCTCGGAGTCGACGAGGTTTTTGGGGCAGCCGAGAGAGATGAAGCCGACCGTTGGGGAAGGTTTTTCCTGCGTTTTGCTCACTACGTATCATTGTACCGGGAGCGAGAATTTCATGAATCGGGACGAAACGAATACGATAATCGCGCGGCACTGGCGCGGATGGACAAAGACTGAAGATGCCGATGGTTACGAGGACTTCCTAAAGAGGAAGGTTCTACCTGAATTGCAGTCAATCGACGGCTATCGCGGCGGTTATGTGCTGCGTAGCGAAGGCGCCGACGAAACGGAATTCGTCGTGATCAATTTCTTCAATTCGCTCGATGCGGTCAAAAGTCTTGCCGGCCCAAACTACACCGTTCCCGTTTTCGAGCCGGAAGCAAGGCGCCTCCTGAGCCTGATTGAAGATTTCGCAACGCACTACGCTGTGCGAGCTTGCACGATTTGAGCCAGCTGCAAACTCAACTGTCTTTGCGGTAGAGGAGGTCGCGCATGGCGCGGCGGCGGGCGGCGTTGACTTCGAATTCGGCGCGGCGCTCGGCGTAGTCGGTGGAGCGGCGCGGTTCGGGCTCGGCTGCTTGTTCGGGCTCGCTGCAGGAGGGGCAGCGATTGGCGAAGCCAGGCTTATCGGGGCGAAGCTCGAACTCCTCGTGACAAATGACGCAGGTTTTGATCGGGAAGGGCATGCGGAAATATTTTAGCGAAAGTTGGCTGTGGAAATCGAGAGGAAGCGGATTGCGGGGCTAAGCCACCCCACACAAATCCTGTGGTGAGGCGGGCGCTCGGGGGTATATTCTCTCGTGACCGGGCGGGTAAGAACGGGCGCCCCTAGTTCGGGAAGCCCGAAACCGGACGAGCAACCGCAAGGCAAGCAAGCGAAAACAATCAACAAAGGATGGAGGGAACCGATGAGAGTCCGCGAAGCACTGTCGATATTCACCGGTGTTGCCATGGTGGCGCTGGCGGCCACGATGATCGCGCAGGGCCCGGGCACAGGGGGTGACAGTCCCGATGTGGTTGAGGTGCGCAGCTATGTGCTGACGCTGGCCAAGGCGCAGGAAACGGCGACGGCCATGCAGAGCATCAATCAATTGGTTGCGGCCAATCCCAGCTTGAATGCAGCGCTCGATGCCGGGAGCGCCTCGACGGGCAAGAAGCCGATCACCCAGCAGGCGCAGGACATCGACTCGCAGTATCCGCAGATCGCCACGATCATTCACGCCAATGGACTGAAGACGCGGGAGTTCATCGTGATCACGGGCGCGATCATCAACGATGTTGGATTTGTGGGGATGAAGATGCAGGGAATCCTCTCGTCGTACCCGCCGAATTCAGTCACCCCGGCAAACGCGGCATTCGTCGAGGCGAACTGGGCGGCGTTCCAGGAGATCGCCGCGAAGATGACGCCGCCGAATTCGAATTAATCCAGTTACCCAGTTGTTGCCGCGGGAAGAGGGATGATCGTGGTATCCCATGTCCCAAAGTCGGGACATGGGTCACCCATTTTCTGTGGTGGGTGAAGATCGCGAAAAGCAACCGCAGGTCCCTCGACTCGTTCGCCTGCGGCGAACTCGCTCGGGATGACAGCAGCAACTTAGTTTGAGTTACTTGGCGGCGAGCTGGCGCAGGACGTATTGCAGAATGCCGCCGTGCTGGTAATACTCGATTTCCTGCGGTGTGTCGATGCGAACGCGTGCACCAAACTCCGTTGTCTTCCCGTCCGCTGAAATTGCTTTTATGAACATAAATCGAGCGTCGCTGGTCCGCTCCTCTCTGAAATGCTTTGCGAGAATTTCGACCTCTTGGATTGCCTGCCCGTTTCGCATCGCTTTCAAGCGCATTGCCAAATGTGGAAGGTCGAACGTCTCCTCGCCGGTGAGGCCGAGGGATTCGGCATTTTCGCCCGCGGCGAATTGCAGAGGCAGGATGCCCATGCCGACGAGGTTGGAGCGGTGAATGCGCTCAAAGCTTTCGGCGATGACGGCACGGACGCCGAGGAGCTTCGGACCTTTGGCGGCCCAGTCGCGCGAAGAGCCGGAGCCGTATTCTTTTCCAGCCAGGATGATAAGCGGGATGCCGCGCTCGGCGTACTTGACGCTGGCGTCGAAGATGGACATTGGCTCGCCTTCAGGAAGCAGGCGCGTGACTCCGCCCTCGGTCCCAGGGGCAAGCTTGTTGCGCAGGCGCACATTGGCGAAGGTGCCGCGCACCATGACTTCGTGATTGCCGCGGCGCGAGCCGTAGGAGTTGAAGTCTGCGGGACGCACGCCGTGGGCAGATAGATATTGGCCGGCCGGGCCGTTGGCTTTGATTGAACCTGCGGGCGAGATGTGGTCGGTGGTGACCGAGTCGCCGAGAACGGCGAGGACGCGCGCGCCAGTAATGTCGGTGATGGGCGCGGGCGTCATGGTCATGCCGTCGAAGTACGGCGCCTTGCGAATGTAGGTTGAGTCCGGCTCCCACTGGTAGACGTCGCCGGTGGGGAAGCTAAGGCCCTGCCAACTGGCGTCGCCATCGGTCACGGTGGCGTATTCCTTGCGGAAGCCATCGCTGGAGACGGCGCGCTCGATGGAAGCGGAGACCTCGGCTTGCGTGGGCCAGATGTCGCGCAGGTAGACGGGCTTGCCGTTTTGGTCGGCGCCGAGAGGATCGGCGTCGAAGTTGTGGCCGATGCGGCCGGCGAGCGCGTATGCGACGACAAGCGGTGGGGACATGAGGTAGTTGGCGCGGACGTCGACGTTGACGCGGCCTTCAAAGTTGCGATTGCCCGAGAGGACGCTGACGGCGACGAGGCCGTGCTCGTCAATGGATTTTGAAACGTCGGCGGGCAGCGGGCCGGAGTTACCGATGCAAGTGGTGCAGCCGTAGCCGACGACATTGAAGCGCAGCTTATCCAGATAGGGCAGCAGGCCGGCCTTTTCGTAGTAGTCGGTGACGACGCGGGAGCCGGGAGCGAGCGAAGTCTTGACCCACGGCGGAACGGTGAGGCCTTTTTCGACGGCCTTCTTGGCGAGGAGTCCGGCAGCGATCATTACGGATGGATTCGACGTGTTGGTGCAACTGGTGATGGCGGCGATTACGACCGAGCCGTGGTCGAGATAACGGTCGGGATCGACACCGAAGCGGGCTCTGACTGTGTTCGCGGCGACAGTCGTGGTGACGTGAGCGGCGACGAGCGGTGCAGCAGGGGAAGTGGGAGAGCCCTCGTTTTCCTCGGCGGCAACGGCGACGGCTGTGTCGGTGACAGACTCGCGCTGCCACGCTGCGGCGGTACGCGATCCGAGCGGTTTGGCGGTTGGCGCGACGAGCGATGGCAGTTGCTCGGCGAAGCTGGCGGCTGCGTCCTTGAGCAGAACGCGGTCCTGCGGGCGGCGAGGACCGGCGACACTGGGCTCTACGTCGCCAAGTTTGAGCTCGAGGGTTTGCGAATACTCTGCTTCGGGCGCGCCGGCGGTGTGGAAGAGGCCCTGCTCCTTGTAGTAGGCCTCGACGAGCGCGATTTGTTCTTCGCTGCGGCCGGTGAGGCGCAAGTAGCGGAGGGTCTCGGCGTCGACGGGGAAGATGCCGCAGGTGGCGCCGTATTCGGGGGCCATGTTGCCGATGGTGGCGCGGTCGGCGAGCGGGAGTTCGGTGATTCCGGGGCCGTAGAACTCGACGAATTTGCCGACAACGCCGAGCTTGCGTAGCGCCTGCGTGACGGTGAGAACGAGATCGGTGGCCGTTGCGCCTTCGCGGAGTTTGCCGGTGAGCTTGTAGCCGACGACCTGCGGGATGAGCATGGAGACCGGCTGGCCGAGCATGGCGGCTTCGGCCTCGATTCCGCCGACGCCCCAGCCGAGAACGCCGAGGCCGTTGATCATGGTGGTGTGCGAATCGGTGCCGACGAGCGTGTCGGGGTATGCAAGAAGCTCGCCATTGATTTCGGCGGTGAAGACCACGCGGGCGAGATATTCAAGATTGACCTGGTGGCAGATGCCCATGCCGGGCGGAACGGCGGAGAAGTTGCGAAACGCGGACTGGCCCCACTTGAGGAATGCGTAGCGCTCGCGGTTGCGCTGGAACTCGAGGAGTGAGTTGGCCTCATAGGCAGCGGGTGTGCCGTACTCGTCGACCTGGACGGAGTGGTCGATGACGAGCTCGGCGGGGGCGAGGGGATTGACGCGCTCGGGATCGCCGCCGAGGGTCTTGATGGCGTCGCGCATGGCGGCGAGATCGACGATGGCGGGGACACCGGTGAAGTCCTGCATGAGAACGCGTGCCGGCATGTAGGCAATTTCGCGGGAGGGCTCGGCTTTGGCGTCCCAGCGGGCGAGGAATTCGATGTCGGCGGCGGTGACATTGAGGCCGTCTTCGCGGCGGAGAAGATTTTCGAGCAAGATTTTGAGGCTGAAGGGAAGGCGGTCAAGATTGAAGGCGCAGGCGCTATTGAAGCCGCGAGCGGCGAGGGGGGGGAGGCGATAGATGGTGTAGGAGCGGCTGCCGGAGGTGAGCACGGCGCGGCTATTGAAGCTGTTCATCGGAAGATCCTCTCAGCGGAGCTAGCGGAGTTAGTAGTATTCGCGCAGGTAGCTAGCCGGCGCGCCCGGAGGCGGGGGCCGGCGCAGACAATAGCGCTGACAAGAACCTGCAGAAAATAGATTACTCAGCGCGTAGTGTTAGCGTCCACGGTCGGGGCGGCCGTGGCGAAAGCGCCTGAGGAGGGGCGAGCCGGCAATGTTGGGACGGCGGCGCATGGGTACAACAAAATTCTAGCGCGGATTATGGGCGCGATGGAAGCAGAATCTGGGCCCGTTGAGTTGACTTGGGAAAATCAGGCCGTAATCGAGGCCGTAAGGCGGACGCCCAGAGCATGCATAACCTTGAGCGCCGTGCCGAGCTCCGGGTTGCCCGTTTCACTAAGCGCGCGATAGAGGGATTCGCGGGTGACGCCGGTTTCGCGCGCAAGCTGGGCCATTCCGCCACGCGCTCGCGCCACGGCCCCTAGCGCCTTTGCAATGGAACGCGGGTCGTCGCTCTCCAGCGCCTCCGTCAGATAGGCGGCGATCGTCTCGGGATCGGTCAGGAATTCTGCCGCATCGTACGGCTTGGTCTTGATTGCCATCTCGTCACTCCGTTTCGGCCCATTGCATCGCGAGGGCCTTGGCCCGCTTGATGTCGTTCGATTGCGTACTTTTGTCGCCGCCGCATAGCAAAAGGATCAGGATCTGCCCGCGCTGGATGTAATAAACCCTATAGCCGGGGCCAAAATCGATTTTCAATTCGACGACGCCTGCACCAACGCTTCTCGTCTTCCCTGGGTTTCCATCCTCGAGCCGATCGATCCGCGCCAATATCTTCGCGCGACCCTGTTTGTCCCTAAGGCCGCCCAACCAGACCGCGAATTCTTCGGAGCGACGAACTTGCACTATGCCCAGTCGATTCGATCTCCCTTAGTGTAACCCATAGATTACATCAATGCAAGTCTTATTAAGACTTTGGCCAACTGTGCAGAGACACGGCCACGCGGCAATCGTTCGGAGAAATCGGTATGAATCTTTCATACTTATGTTAGACTTCATCCGAGGAGCCGAGGGTATGCCAACTTCCCCCTGCGAAAAGCGTACATTCAGCCTGCCGAGGGAGCAGGACCGCTTCATTGACCGGCTGGTCCGGTCTGGGAAATACGCGTCGGCCAGCGAGGTCGTGCGGGCCGGCTTGCGCGCGCTGGAAGAGCGGGACGCTGCTGTGGAGCGATGGCTGCGTGAAGAAGTGGTCATCGCATACGACGCGCTTGAAGCCGATCCGAAGCGAGCGATTCCCGCGGGTGATGTGTTTGCGGCCGTTCGCGCCCGGCATCGGGAGAAAAGGTCTCGGAAAGCGTGAAGCAGAAAGTGGTCATCGCGGACCGATGTGAGCATAGCTAAAAGCAACCACAGGTCCTTCGACTCCCTTTGTGCGCTTGCGCGCACTTCGGTCGCTCAGGATGACAGCGCAATCATGCAGAGAACTTGAGACTCCGCGATTATCGCGGTTCCGTGTTGTACAGGAAGTAGGCGCGGAGCTCGAGGTAGGGGCCGTGGAAGTCCCGAGGCAGATTGGGATAGCTGGAACCGCTGATTGCGCCCCAGGCCGCGCGATCGAGGCCGGTGTCGCCGGAGCGGCCGTCGAGCTGCATCTCGGTAACCTGGCCGTTGGGCAGAACCTTGAAGTGAATGACGACAACGCCCGACTTGAGGATGGGCGGGTTGACTTCGTCGGGGATGAGCGGGTCCCAGGTCATTTGCGTAATGTAATGCCAGCGCGCGAGCCACTCGCTGAAGTCCACGCCCTGCGTGTCGGAAAGAACCTGGACGCCGCCGGTGCCCGCGCCGGGGTGCATCTGCAATCCGCCTGAAGGCGCATCACCATAATTTGACTGACCGCCGCGCATGGCATTTCTCATATCCTGCTTGAGCTGATCGGCGGGATTGGCAGGGCCCATGGCGAAGTTGGGCTTGGCCGGAACGGCAGCGGGACGCGGCGCTTCAACCTGAGACTGGGGATTGGGCGGAATGGGTTGCGACGGCTGAGGCTTGGACTCCGCGGGGGGCTGCTGCGCGGGAGGAGGAGGCGTGGGCGGCGACTGTTGATTCAGCTCATCCAGAGTCTTCTTGTCGATGAGCGGCCGGTTGAGCGGAGGCTTGGGAGCAACTCTGGGCTGGGTTTCGCGGAGGGCGTCGGGCGGAAGGTCGAGGTACGTGAGGTCCTTGCGCCGATTGATCGCGTCGAAGGGGTCAACGACCTTGGGCACTTTGAAGATGTAGGTAGGAATCCAGGTGATGGCCGAGAAAAGCAAAATATGAAAGAGGAGAGCGAGCCAGAAGCCTTCGCGCAGGCGGGACCAGCGGCGCTCGTCCTCGAGCTCGCCGATCATCTCCAGCAATTCGTGGGTATCGTAGTCGACCCAGCGTGAACCGCGGAGAGCGGAAGGACCAGACCCATTGGTCTTCAGCGGGCCCTTGGGGTTCAAGGGAAGGCCCAGAAACCCGCCGGGAACGGAAGGCTCGGGCGCGGAGCTTTCGGGCGCGGAATCGTCCGTTTGCGGGCTCTGGGCGACGGATGCCCCAGGGGATGCCTCGGGGGTTCCTTCGGGCTCGGTCACTTCAGTTGGCGCTTGGCTGGTGGGCATTCGATGTTCAGGAGCATCTGCAGGCACACAAAAATCCCTCGCTCCCCGTATGGGTCCTTCCTGTCTATTCTCTCATTTTCGATTAAGACTGGTCTCTCGTCCCCGTGAAGTATTCGAGCAGTAGCATCCCTCGTACAATGGTTCTTATTGAATTGACGCAGGATAGGCCGGAAGGGGATTGCGTTTGAAGCAGTTTTTTGCGCATGTGGCAGCGGAATGGAAACTGGTGCTTCTTCCGGCGCTGATGAAGTGGGGGGTCCTGGGAGTGGGCGCGATTGCCGTGCTGGACTCCTCGAGCATTCCGGTGCCGATGGACGCGATTCTGGCGCTCTATGTGTGGAACGACAAGCGCCACTTCTGGATTTATTGCTTGATGGCGGCTGCGGGCTCGGCGCTGGGGGGGCTGTTGCCCTACGGGCTGGGCCGCGCCGGGGGCGAGCTGTTCCTGCTCAGGCGCGTGAACCGGGCAAAATTCGAGCAAATGCGCGACCGCTTCCAGCGGCAGGAGTTCCTGGCGGTGATGATTCCGTCGATGATGCCGCCGCCAGCGCCGTGGAAGATGTTTATCTTCGCTTCCGGCGTCTTCGAGATGCGCGTGCCTGTTTTTCTACTGGCCGTGTTTGTGGGGAGAATGTTGCGCTGGTTGGCGCTGTCGCTGCTGGTTCTGAAGCTGGGCCCGGGCGCGGTGGACCTGGTGGCGCGCCACGCAGTGCCGGCGGTTATCGCTGTGGGCGTGCTGGCGGTGATTGGCTTTGCGTGGTGGTGGATGCGGAAGAAGCGGAGCGGGAAGCTGCTGGAGGGGTGACCGGAGGAACCGCCGATTTAGTCCAGCAGCTTTTCGATTGCTGAAAGATCGAAGCGGCAGGCGCTGCCGGGAAGATCGAATGGCTCCGGGGGAAGAGGCTCAAGGCGCCCGTCAACATAGCGGAAGTGGCGGCCCTTGGGATCGAGAATCAGGATTGTCCTGATTCCCATGTGCTCGTAATCGGCCAGCTTGGTTATCATGCGGTTGAGCAAGTCTTCGGGCGACAGAATCTCGAAGACGGCGATTGGCGGGTGCGTGATGATTTGCTCGATGGGAAGATTGCGGTCGAGGACGGTTACGTCGGGAACGCGGAATCGGTTCCTGGCCACCTGAACTCTGAGTTCCGGCCTCACTCGGATCGCCCATTCCTGGGCGTGCTGTGAAAACCAAAGCTCAATTGCATGTTGCCAGGAAGAATGGTCATATTCGCCCATCGGTCTTTCCTCAATCACGCCATCGACGTATTCGGCGTCGGGCTCGAAAGAGGACTTTAGGTAGACTTCGAGGGGCACGTGCGCGGGTTGTGTTGCGGTTGCCATTCGTCCTCCTTTCGCGAGGGTAATTCTCGCAGCAATCCTGTTATTTGCCCGCCAGCGCCCCTTGCGTACGGCCCACGTTCATCCGGCGCACCAGCACGGGTACGCCAAGTGCCACGCCGAGAACGATCGCGGTCGAGACCAGATCGTTGCGATAGAAGGGAATTCCGGCCATGTAGCAGGCTCCGAGCCCAGCGAGGGTGTGTGGATAGCCATTGAAGCCGCTGGCCCAGACGCCATAGTTCGAAACGAGGAAGAAGCCGGTGGGCCCGAGAAGCGCGCCCGCAGCGCCGCGCGCGAAGGTTGTTTGCTTGCGCAGCAGGATGGAGCCCAGCGCCATGGCCGCCAGGTACCAGATCCAGGTGATCACGTAGCTCTGCCAGCGGAAGCTGTAGTGGTAGACAACGATGGTCAGAAAGCCATCCGTGGCCATGAGAACGGCGAGAGGAACAAGCATCTCGCGCCAGGGCCGCCGCGCGCCGAAGTACAAAAGGCCGCCGGTTACAGCGGTGAAGTTCCACAGCCCCGCATGGGGCAACACGCGCGACAAAACAGCAACCAGCAGCAGCAGATAAGCAACCATGACCACCTCATTTGAATGGCGACGGGGAAGCCCCGGCCTTATACGGCGGTCCCACGAATCAAGGGACTGCATCTATTCTGGGGTCCACGGGCCGCGCGGTCAACCCAAAGCGTTCCACGAGATGAAGAAAATCTTGCGCGGGAGCAAATTTGTTACCGTTGTTTACGGAGTGATTGAGAAGGCGGGCGGTTGCGGGCGGGGACGCCCGCACGACAGCCGGCGAGGACGCCGGCGCTACAAAAAAGCAAAGGGCCTGCTTACATCCGGATTCGCCTCGCGCTTCGGGGCCCCGATATGGAGACCGGCGGTACATTTCTAGCGTTGTTCGCGGCCATTCATGACTTCGCCGGCATCGTCGCGGCCGTCGACGATGTAGACCCAGCCAGCGAGCGGCGAGCGCATGGATGCGCTGCGGGTTCCGATAAACGCGTAGTCGAAGCGGAGATCGGTGAATTCGACGGTGGTCCAGGCGCGATTCGGAGGCAGTTGCGGAGGGTCGAGGCCCGGCACCGGACCCGGAATCGGCTCGGGGCCGACGTCGCGCACTACGGCCCAAGTCCCCCAGTCGAGATACACCTGGCCCAGCGGCGTGCGCTTGGCAGCTTCCACAGCCGGCGTGTCGGTGGGCTTGTAGAGCACATCGCGCAGAGAGTCGCTGTCGATAGAGTTGGCCCGAGTGTTGATCTCGGCGGTCTGATAGAAGTCTGCCGTCTCGAGGATCGCGTGCCAGTGGAAAGGATTCACCGGGTAAGGCTCGGCGGCCCTGCGCGTCACCTGCTCGGAGGCGACGTTGGTGTTGTCGAGCATTGTCAAAGCGTGCGCGTGCTCGGCCCAGCGCAGGCAGCCGAGAAGCAGCATTCCGGCGAGAGCGAAGATGGCCCAGCCCTGTCCTCGGAACGGCGTTCGGCGCGCGCCGATCTCGCTATCGGCAAGACCGAGCAGCCAGGGCATCACGAAGGCCAGAAAAAACAGCCCCCACAAAATTGGCTCGGCGATGAACATAAAGCTGCCGGCATACCAGTGAGCATTGAAGGGGAAGAACGGCCGCAGGCCGTAGTTGTTGGTCCAGTCGAGCAGGAGATGGCTGAGCGCGGCGACGCAGGCGGTGAGATAGAGCCAGCCCCAACGGACAGGCTGATGTAGCTGGACCTGGGATGCCGGAGATTGTCCGATCCCACCCTTTCCGTCCGCTGGCGCGGATGAAAAGGATGGGGCACCCCCTGCTCGATCGCCACCGGCGCGACGCTGGCGCTTTTGACGCCAGAGATGGAGCAGGGCCACCGCACCCACCGCTGCGCCTGCGACAACAGGCACGGCCCAGAAGGTGTGCGTGATGCCGCGATGGTGCTTTAGCTCGTCGACTGGACCAGCGAATCCCCAGATGACGTCCAGGTCGGCGGCCTCGGCGGCCAACACTGCGACAAGCGTGGCGTAGGCCGTTTTGCGATTGAATCCGGCGCGGCCCAAACAAGCGCCGGTAAGAAAATGAGTGACGGGTTCCATGAGTGCGTGGGTTCAGCTAGGCCCATTCTCCCTTACGCATGAGCGGTTCGGTAGCGCTGGTTGCGGTGATGCCGTCGATGTCGAGCTGAGGCGAGCCGATCATCCAGTCAACGTGAATGAGGCTCGTGTTCGCGCCCTTGGCGGCGAGTTCCTCGGGCGAGAGCTTGTCTCCGTTGCGCAGGCACGATGAGTAGGATTGGCCGAGCGCGATGTGCGAAGCGGCATTCTCGTCGAAGAGCGTGTGGAAGAAGACGAGGCCGCTTTGCGCGATCGGAGAGGAGTTGGGAACGAGCGCCACTTCGCCCAGGCGGCGCGCGCCTTCGTCGGTGTCAATGAGCTTTTGGAGAACCTCCTGGCCACGCGTGGCGCGGGCCTCCACGATGCGGCCGTGCTCGAAGCGGACCTGAATACCCTCGATCATTGTTCCTTGATGAGAGAGCGGTTTGGATGCGGTGACCGTGCCGTCGGCGCGGTCCTTGTGGGGAGTGGTGAAGACTTCTTCCGTTGGCATGTTGGGGATGCAATAGTTGGCGTTGCCCGCGGTGGTGCCGCCGCCGAGCCACTCGTGATCGTCGGCGAGGCCGAGGCGGAAATCGACGCCGGGGCCGCGATATTGCAGAGCCGAATAGCGCTTTTGGTTGAGGATGGCGGCGCGTTTGTGCAGTTCCGCGTCGTGAGTCTTCCAGGCGCTGACTGGATCGGGCGTGTTGATGCGCGTAGTGAAAAAGATCGCCGTCCACAGCTTGGCGAGGGCTTCATCGGGCGCGTCGTTGGAGAACATGGCCGCGGCCCATGCAGGCGTGGCGGCGGCAACAATGGTCCAGTTGATCTGGTGACGCGTGATGAGCTCAAGGGCCGGGCGATATGCCAGCGAGAGGGCGCGATTGGCGCGACCGACTTTGTCGGGATCCTCATTGGAGAGCAGATTCGGATTGGCTCCGGCGACGGCGAGACGCGCGGCGCCGCTTTTGAAAGCCTCGGCCATGCCGTTGTAGAGCCACTTGGCGGCGCGGTCGAAGCTCGCGTCGGGAGCGTGATGATAGCGCAGCAGCGTGGACTCGTCGTCGGTGAGGAGCGTGGTGACGAGCGAGGCGCCGGCGCGATAAGCCTGCTCTGTGATGCGGCGCGCCAAGGGCAGCGTGTCGACGGACGCGGTCATCACGAGCTCTTGTCCGGGCTTGAGGCCGAGGCCGACATTCACCGCGACGGATGCGAGTTGATCCAGGCTCTCGGACTGCGTGCGGGATTCAGGGGCGGTTGCGGTGGGTGGCATTGCCTGTTTGTTCTCCGGAATTCAATCGTCCGGGGCAGGCCAGAGATTCTCTGACTCGCTCATCGAACGGCTTGTGTTTCCATTTTAGGGGTTGGCGCGGGATGGGGTGGCTGTTCGCAGCAAACGTTCGATAGGCCTACAATCGACGGTGGTCGATTTGGCCATTTGAGAGGCACATTCTGTCATGATGCATCCACGGATTGATTCGAGATTCAAGAGAGTTCTGGGACCGGGAATCGGCCTTCTTCTTTTTGTTGCCGCAGCAGGAATCTGCGCCGCGCAGACAAAAAGCGCAGCCAGCAAATTCGGGCCGGGCAATCCTTTTTATGCGGCCAGTGCGCTGCCGTTTCAGACAACGCCCTTCGAGAAGATCAAGGACAGCGACTACCAGCCGGCAATTGACGCGGGGATGGCGCAGCAGCTCGTGGAGGTTGAGGCGATTGCCAATAACCCCGCGCCGCCGACCTTCGAGAACACGCTGGTGGCGCTGGAGCGTTCGGGCCGGTTGTACGACCGCGCGTGGAACGCGTTCAACTGCGTGACGCAAGCGAATCTCGATCCAGAACTAGAAAAGGTGCAGGCGTACGAGGCGCCGCGCACTGCCGCGCAGACTGACGCGATTGACTTGAACTCCAAACTCTTTGCGCGCATCAAGGCGATCTATGACCAGCGCGCGTCGCTTGGGCTCGATGCCGAATCACTGCGGCTGGTGGAGTACCAGTACCAGCAGTTTGTGAAGGCCGGGGCGAATCTGTCGAATTCGGACAAAGAGAAACTCAAAAAGCTGGACGAAGAGGAGTCGACGCTCGAGAACACGTTCATGACCAAGCTGCTTGACGCCACTACGGCGGGCGCGTATTCGACGACGAACCCCAGCGCGCTGGCCGGACTGAGCACGGGGCAAATGGCCGCGGCAGCCGAGGAGGCAAAGGCGCACAAACAGCGGGGCTGGCTGCTGCCGTTGCAGAACACCACGCAGCAACCAGATTTGACCTTTCTGAAAGACCGCGCCACGCGGAAGAAGATATTCGAGCACTCGTGGAACCGGGCCGAGCGCGGAGACGCGAATGACACGCGCACGACGATCGCGCGGCTGGCGCAGTTGCGCGCGGAAAAGGCAGCGCTGCTCGGCTACCCGAATTACGCTGCGTGGAACTTGACCGACCAGATGGCCAAAACACCTGAAGCGGCGATTCATTTCTTGGATGCGCTGGTGCCGGCCACGACGGCAAAGGCGGCGCGCGAGACGAAAGAAATTCAGGCTCTGGACGATTTTCCAACCGGGGAGTCCACGCCCGATCCGGCGGATTGGGAGTTCTATGCCGAGCAGGTGCGCAAGGCAAAGTACGACTACGACCAGTCGCAGGTGAAGCCTTACTTCGAGCTGAACAACGTGCTTGAGAAAGGCGTTTTCTACGCGGCGCACGAGCTTTACGGTTTGACCTTCAAGGAGCGCAGGGACATTCCGGTGTGGCAGCCGGACGTGCGCGTCTTTGAGGTCTTTGAAGCCGATGGCACGCCGCTGGCGCTGTGGTACTGCGACTACTTCAAGCGCGACAACAAGAATGGCGGGGCGTGGGAAGACTCGCTGGTGGGCCAATCGAAGCTGCTTGGCACGCTGCCCGTGGTGTACAATGTGGCCAACTTCGAGAAGCCGGCCGCGGGACAGCCGGCGCTGCTCAGCTTCGACGATGTGACCACAATGTTCCACGAGTTTGGCCACGCGCTGCACGCGATGTTTGCCAACACCAAGTATCCGAGCTTATCGGGCACGGCGGTGCCGCGCGATTTCGTCGAATTCCCCTCGCAGTTCAACGAGCATTGGGCCAGCTATCCCGCGGTGTTTGCGCACTACGCACGGCACTACAAGACCGGAGAACCAATGCCCGCCGACTTGGCGGCCAAAATCGTGAAGGCGAAGACCTTCAACCAGGGCTATGAATTCACCGAGATTCTGGCGGCGTCGGAGCTCGATCTGGAGTGGCACACGCTGCCGGCGGGCGCGCCGCTCCAGGATCCCGACGCTTTTGAGCAAGAGGCGCTCAAGAGGACGCATTTGTCGGTCAGTTATGTGCCGCCGCGCTACCGGTCGAGCTACTTTCTTCACATTTGGCAGGAAGGCTACCAGGCGGGCTACTACGCATACACGTGGAGCGAGATGCTGGACGACGATGCATTCCAGTGGTTTGAGGATCATGGCGGAATGACGCGCGCCAACGGAGAGCGTTTCCGGCGGATCGTGCTTTCGCGCGGCAACACCGAGGACCTGGAGAAGATGTACGACGCGTGGCTGGGCGGGGAGCCGAGCATCGAGCCGATGCTGAAGGACCGCGGGCTGAAAGAGGCGGCGGAGTAACGAGCGAGTCAGCAAGTTAGCGAGTTAGCAGGTTAGCGGAGCTAGTGCTCGGACTGCGTGAGTTGGTGATGCTGGCGTCAAAGTGCGGGCGGGGACGCCGGCGCTACAAAAGCGACGGGCAGGGGCCCGGCGGTACAAAAGCATCCGGTCGGCGGGTCACTATAATTCGTAGCTATGGCCGAGACGGCGGTTGCGCGCAAGATCGAGAAGCTGCGAGACGAACTTCGCCGCCACGAGCATCTGTACTATGTTCTCGATGCGCCGGAGATTTCGGACGCAGAGTACGACGCGCTGTTGAACGAATTGAAGAAGCTTGAAGCGGCGCACCCTGACCTCGTGACTCCGGACTCGCCGACGCAGCGCGTGGGCGGCAAGCCGGCTGAGGGATTCAGGAAGGCGCAGCACTCGCGGCCGATGTTGTCGCTCGACAACGCCTATTCGGCCGAAGAGCTGGCCGACTGGGACCGGCGCGTACGCGAGCTGGCGGGCAATCTTCCGGTTGAATACACGGCGGAGCTGAAGCTCGACGGCCTGAGCGTGGCGCTGAGCTACGAGGCAGCGCCGAATGGCGGAGCGCGGCTCGCGATGGGCCTGACGCGCGGCGATGGGCAAACCGGCGAGGACGTCACCTCGAACATCCGCACGATTCGCAGCGTGCCATTGAGCCTTCCGGCCGAGCGGCTGAAGAAGGCAAAACTGCCGCAGGGGATCGAATTGCGCGGCGAAGTGGTGATGCCGGAGGCGGCTTTCCTGCTCATGAACGAGGAACGCGAGCGGGAGGGGCTGCCGGCATTCGTGAATCCGCGCAACTCGGCCGCGGGCACGCTGCGCACGCTCGATTCTTCTATTGTTGCGAGGCGACGCCTGGTGTTCTTCGCGTACTTTTTGCTCGTCGATGGCGAGTACTTCGCCGCCGGCCAGACGGCCACGCTGGACGCGCTGACCACGCTCGGCTTTCGCGTGAATCCGCATCGCCACCTCGTCAGCTCGGTCGAAGAGATGATGAAGTTTATCGACGACGCGGAGAGCAAGCGGGCGACGCTGGGCTACGAGATCGATGGCGTGGTGCTAAAGGTGGATGCGCACGCCACGCAGCAGCGGCTGGGCTACACGGGCCGCGCGCCGCGATGGGCCATTGCGTACAAATTCACTGCCAAATCAGGCGTGACACAGGTGAAAAGCATCACCGTGCAGGTGGGCCGCACCGGCAAGCTGACGCCGGTGGCCGAGCTCGCGCCGGTCTTTATCGGCGGCACGACGGTGAGCCGAGCGACGCTGCACAACGCGGACTTTATTGAGCGACTGGGACTGAAGCTCGGAGACTGGGTGAAGGTGGAGCGCGGCGGCGACGTGATTCCGAAGGTGGTGGAAGTGATTGAAGACGCCGACCATCCGCGCGGGAAGCACAGCTTCAAATTTCCGACCGAGTGCCCAGAGTGCGGAAGCAAGGTGGTGCGCGCGGAAGGCGAAGCGGATTATCGCTGCGTGAACGCGGACTGCCCGGCCAAGTTGCGCGAAAGCCTTTTGCACTTCGGCCGCCGCGAGGTGATGAACATCGAGGGGCTGGGCGATGCGGTGGTGCAGCAGCTGGCGGAGAAGCGGCTGGTCAAGAGCGTCGCCGATCTCTATGAGCTTGACGAGAAGGCGCTGGGTTCGCTCGAAAAAGAAGTGGTTCGCGTCGACAAGAAGACACAGCAGAAAATCGCGAAGAAAGAGGCGCTCCTCGGTCCAAAGGCGGTCAAGACGCTCATTGAACAGATCGAGAATTCGAAGAAATCCGGATTGGCGCGCGTGCTGATGGGACTGGGGATTCGATTCGTCGGCGAGCGCACCGCAGAGCTGCTGGCGCAGGAGTTCGGTTCGATCGAAGCGCTGATGGCGGCCTCGGCAGAGGAGCTGGAACGCGTGGAAGAGGTCGGCCCACGGATTTCGCAGGCGATCCTGGAATTTTTTGCGGACAAGGAAAACCGCAATCTGGTGAAGCGGCTGGCAGATGCCGGCGTGGATATGACTGCAGAAAAGAAGCAGCGCACGGCACAGCTTGCCGGCCTGACGTTTGTGCTCACGGGAACGCTGCCGACGCTGACGCGCGACGAGGCGGAGGAAAAGATAGAGGCTGCCGGCGGAAAGACCTCGGGCTCAGTGAGCAAGAAGACCAGCTACGTGGTGGCCGGCGAGGAAGCCGGGTCAAAACTCGATAAGGCGCGAGAGCTTAAGATTCCGGTGATTGACGAGAAGGGACTGCTGGCGCTGCTGGCAGGTGGGCCGGCGCCGAGCTAGTGTTCAGGCTGCGTGAATTCGTGATGGCTTCCGTTAAAGTGCGGGCGTGGACGCCGGCGCTACATTCCCGTGGTTGCAGAAACACGCGGTCCCGGTACTAGACGGCGGCGGAGCTCAATCGCCGGACGGAACGGCGTCCTGCGCGGGAGCCGGCTTCCCGATGAGCAGCGGAAGCAAAGCTAAGAGAGCCAAGGTCAAGTCAAACCAAATAGAGCAATCCCTTCAGCGATCCGGAAAGAACAATCAAGCAAAAAACGATCAAGCAGAAATGCGATCAGGCAGAAGAACAGTCAATCAGAAAGACGATCAAGCATTCGAGGCGCGGCGGGCGGCGATGCTGGGACGATTGTCGATGGCGCGCAACTCGCGCTCGCGTTCGCGGTCCCATGCCTCGGCGCGCCAATTGCGCGAGGCGTAGCGCGGAGTATCTTCGATGGTTGGGACGTAATCGGTGCGCTGCCGAGGTGGCGTGGTCACCAACTCCGGCTGCGGGCGAGACACCGGTTCAGGCTGAGGGCGGTAGACAGGCTTGGGCAGAACCGGCGCTGGCGGCGCGATCACAGGCACCGGAGGCGTGATGAGACGCGCGGATGACTCGGGGTCGATGTCGGCCGCAAGGGGGTTGGCCGCAAGGGGGTTGGCCGCATGGGGGTTGGCCGCATCGGAGGTGAGGCTGGCATCAACGACTGCCGGCGGCTCTGGGTCAATTTGTTCCGCTGGCTCCTCTACCGGGTGCTTCGCCCGCACGGCGATCGACTTGGCCATGAATTCATCCACCAGCTTGTGCAGGCAGGTTTGCCCGCAGAGATGCTTCGAGCCTGGGCGCAACTTGTGGCGCGAACTCCAACCGCTGACGCGCAGTTCTCCGGCTTGCTCGTAGGCGACAAACCAATGGTTGGTCTGGCGCTTCTCCGTTGCGCAGATGTCACACGAAATTGCCTGACGGATCACCCCGAATCCCTCTGTCCACGGCAAATCTTCAAAAGATGCCTGGAATCTCCTACGTCTAGTTCATCGTGCGGCGGAGGGAATTGGATGAGGGGACGAGAATGGCTGGGTGGAAGTGAGTCAAATCGGAACAGAGGAGCGGGAGATCGTCCGGAATTGGGACATGCCGCGCGCGCCAGAGCGAGAATTGGCGCGATCAAACTAAAGAACGCGGCGATGGCCGCGCTCTCTGGACTGGAGAATCCCGGTCGCGACGAAGCAGCGCCGCTCACTCGGCGCCTTGATTACTTTCCGGTCGCGAAATAGCCCTTTTTGGCGCGCACGGTGTAGCGGCGATCGTGGCAGTAGAGATAGATTGTTCGATAAGCGCCGTTGGTCGTGAAGTCAGCGGGCGTATAGATTAACGCGTACTGGCTGCGCAGTTCTTCCTCGATGTCCTTAAAGCTCGTGGCCATCTCTTCCACCGAGGGTGGGAAGAAGACTTCGCCTCCGGTCTCTTCGGCAAGTTGCTGCAGGATCTTGTCTCCGGGGCCGCGGCTTGGCGTCCAATTGGTGCTGATGGCGTAGATGATGGTTTCGGCGCGTTCACACTCTTTGATCGCTTCGGTAAGGTAGACGCGGCTTTGGTTGTCGTCGCCGTCGGAGATGAGGATGATGGCCTTGCGAACGGGCTCAGGGCCGCGCTCGGTGAGGAGCTTGTCGCGGCAGGCGACATAGACGGCGTCGAAGAGCGCGGTGCCGCCGCCCGGTTGCAACTTGTTGATGCCCGTTTGAAGAGCGTCCTGGTCGTTGGTCCAGTCCGCGGTGACCGTCGGCGTCGAATCGAATCCCATGACGAAGGCGCGGTCGCTCTTCGCCTTGAGCACATCGAGCAGGAACTCGGTGGCCGATTGCTGCTCGAACTGGAAGCGGGAGCGGATGGAGGTGCTGGCATCAACAACGATGCCCACGCGCAGCGGCAGGTTGATCTGCTGGTGAAACGAGTTGACGCGCTCCGGCGCCTTCTGGTCATCGAGAAGGGCAAAGTCGTTCTCACCCAGGTCGGGGATGTAGTGCCCATGCTTGTCAGTGACGGTGAAGATGAGGCTGACTTCATTGACGCCGACATGGATGGTCGGCGTGCCCGTATCGGTGGACGGTGCACCGGTTTGCGCCGCGGTCGCGGGGGCTGCTTGCGGCGCGGGCTGAGCGGGCGGCTTAGCCACAGGAGCGCCAGCGGCGGGTGCAGGCTGCTGAGCCGAGGCAGCGGAGCAGGCAAAGGCAACCGCAAACGCAAGCGAGGAAAAACGCCGCGGCCACGAAGTTGCGGCAGCCTGAGGCGTGGAAAGCTTTGTGTTCATCACGTCTTATTCTAACAATCGCTGCGCTGTGCGCTTGCCGATGGGGATTGACCTTTAAGGTACTTTCGTCAGCAGGACTCGCCAGGGCTTCTGAGAGTGTTCCGCGGGATTAGACGGATTCGAGGCGGTTGAGGAAAGCGACTAACTCTTCGGGAAGAGGCGCTTCAAGCTGGATCGGCTGGCCAGTGAGCGGTTGCGCAAATTCGAGCTTTGCAGCGTGGAGAAAGTTGCGGCCGAGTTTCAGGCGCTCGGGTTCCGTCTTTCTGCGGACGGAGCGTGCGCTGCCGGCAGTGGTTTGCTCGGTTAACTGCGCCACGCCGCCGTAGAGCGTGTCGCCCACCACGGGGTGGCCGAGGGAGGCCATGTGCACTCGAATCTGGTGCGTGCGGCCGGTCTCGATGCGAACGCGCAGCAGAGTGAATTTGCCGAAGCGGGTTGCCAGGCGCCTGACCACCTCGTAGTGCGAGATCGCGAAGCGGGCGTTTTCGCTTGGCCGCGTGGTCATGCGCGTGCGGCGGACGGGATCGCGGCTGACCGCGGCGGTGATGGCGCCTTTCTCGCGCGCTACCGAGCCGTGAACCAGCGCAATGTAGGTTTTTTGCACGCGGCGGCCGGAGAACATGGCGCCGAGAGCGGCGTGAGCGCGGTCGTTTTTGGCGACGATGATGAGCCCGCTGGTGCTTTTGTCGAGACGGTGGACGATTCCGGGGCGTAGCTCTCCGCCCGTGGTGGAAAGGGCATTGAAACGATAGAGCAGAGCATTGACGAGCGTTCCACTGCTGCGCGCGTCAAGTTCGTTGGGCGCGGCGCCTTCCTGTCCCGCCGGGACGCCGCTTCGGCCGGCTCCTGCGTGCACCATCATCCCCGCCGGCTTATTCACGACAGCAAGATCGGCGTCTTCGTAAACAATGTCGAGCGGAATCGCCTCCGGTACCGCTTTGAGCGGCGCGGGATGAGGATCGCCGGTGATGGCGATCTGCTCGCCTCCGCGCAGCTTCAGTGAGGCCTTCTCGCGACTGCCATTCACGAGCACGTCGCCCTGGTCGATCAGCATTTGCACGCGGGAGCGGCTGATACCGGCTAGTTGCGTGGCTGGGAGCGCAGCAACAGACGTGGCAGGAAACGCGGCAACAGACGTGGCAAGAAACGTTGCAATAAAAGTATCAAGGCGCTGGCCTTTAGCCTCGGCTGGCACGGCGATTGTGCGCGGAAGGCTCATGTCGGGGCTCATGCTGCGCCGCGGTTCTCGGTGGTGGGCGCGGGTTGTTCCTCAGTGTGAGGCACGCCTTTCGGTTCGCGCAGGACATTTTTGCTCTCGCGGAGTTCGTTTTTGGTTTCGCGGAGCGTCAGGGCGCCTGCGAGTACGAGAAAGACGGCGGCGATCTGCGGCCCGTCGATAGCGCCACTGAAGATCGAGCCACGGCCAGGCAATTCGCGGCCGGTCCAGTCGCGCCAGATTTCCGTCAAGTAAATGGCGACTCCGGCTCCCATCAGACCCAGGCCAGCCACGTCGCCGCGGCGGCGCTCAAGAGGCAGCCAGACCCAAAGCAGGACCGCCAGCGCGAAGAATGCGAGCGCCGCATAAGCCTGCACGGGATGCAGCGGAACGCCAAGCGGAGTGCCGCTCCAGATGGCGGCCAGGGGGTTCGTGTAGGTGACGGCCCAGCCCAAACTCGGCGCGGCATCGATGCCGTAACCGGAGCCGGCCGCAAGCGCGCCCAGTTGCTCGAATGCCAGGCCCGCGGCGAGCGGCGGGGCGAGCGCGTCGGCAGTGGCGCGGAAGGAGAGTTTGCTGTGGCGCGCGTACCAAGCGGCACAACCTGCGCCAGCGAGTGCGCCCGCCCCTGCAAGCAGCGGATGATGCACAACGCCCAAGCCCAGCACCCAGGCCGGATGGCTGCGGAGGACGCTCCAGTTGGCCGCGACCAGGAGCAACCGCGTAGCGGCCAGCGCGGCAAACAGGCTCAGGATGCAGAGATTCCAGACTTTGCCTGCGTCCACGCCGACGATGCGCGCCGTGCGCTGCGCGAGCACAAGCGCCACGAGCACACCAAACGCAGTGATCGCGCCATAGGACGGGATCAGAATAGATCCGATGTGGAAGAGGGCAGGATGCACCTGAGTCAGGATAAAGGATTTGACCGGCAGGGGGATAAATTGCGGCGGGTGAGGGAAGAAGTAGAACCCGACCCGCTGGGCCGTGGGTAATGCGCCGGTGAACCCGTCCTAAGACGGTGGAGCTCTCCGCGGTTCATTAGGCATTCCGGACTGGCGGACACTGCACACAGAACCGATTGTCGAGTCGAGCCCCTGTTCATTGAATGTTGGTTCAACCAGCGTTGACTACCCACCTGCTTTGCAGGCCGGTTTCTACTGCGGATAGTACGGTGCATCGAGGGGAATTGCAAGTCTTGTGCAAGTTGGGCAGGCTGTGGTAGCGTCTTGGGCCGTCCCATTGCGGCATGGCGAGCCCGGAATGGCACTGCGAGTGCGGGCGAGGACGCCCGCACGACAGCCGGCGAGGACGCCGGCGCTACAAAGGCGCGGGCGCGGCAGCAGGTTTGTCGCTTTTCTCCTCAACGGCATGCGCGATCATCTTCTTCAGCCTGCCTTCGACGTCAGCGTCGCCCACGTGCTGGTCTTCAAGCACGCCATCGGCATCGATTGAAAACGTCGCCGGAATCGCCTTCACGCCGAATTGAGTTGCAACCGGCCCTGTCCACTTACCGTCCCGGTACTGCAGCCAGGTCATTCCGTTCTTGCTGACGAAGTCCTTCCATTTGGCATCGTCTTCGTCAAGGCTCACACTGAGCACGACGAAGGGCTGTCCTTGAAACTTCTTCGCGATATCGCGAACGTGGGGCAAGGCCTCGCGGCATGGGCCGCACCAAGTTGCCCAGAAATCGATGAGGACGACTTTGCCCGCAAGGCCATCCATGGAGATGCGCCGGCCATCGATCGTGGTCAGCGCAAAGGGAGGGGCCATTCTGGCACGCGCCAACTCCGGGTGTTCAACATACCGGCCCGCGCGTTCGCGAAGAGATGAATCGGCTGAGTCATGGGCAAGGAAGGCGCTGAATTCCGCGCGTGCCGCATCGTCCTGATGGAGATGCGACAGTGACGTACCCAAACCAAAGTGAGCAAGGGCGAACGACGGCTCGATCGACAACGCAGCCTTGTACTCATCGCAACTTTCATTGAAAAGGTTGTCCTTCTTGTCTGCAATGCCCTCCTGCGCTAAAGCCATTGCCAGCCGGAAGTGGATGGCCGCGCGGTCCGTATCGGTCTGCGCGAGCGGCAGCAAGTCACGCGCGACGCTTTCGGCATCTTTGTAGGTGCCCAGTTTCATTGCGAGGGCATAGGCACGACTGAGGCACTCCGAACAATGGCCGCCGTCCTGCTTATTGGCCTTGCGATAGTCATCGAGCGCAGCGTTCTCGTGGCCATGTTTCTCCCAGTCGACGGCGCCGGCAAAAGTTTTTTGAGCTTTGGGATCGGTTGGCTCGCCCGGTTTGGGCTGATCGGGCGCGCTGCGAGCGGATGCACACGCCAACAGAAGTATTGCGACGATGGCCAACCTTCGCAAAGGTTTGAAATCGGCCAAGCGAGACATACGGATACCCTCCGGCAGCCAATGAATTCGTGAGGATGACAGAAATCTTACACCCGAAGTTACAAAGGAAATGGGACTGGTGAACTCGCAAATCACCCGGCGGCTGCGCGAAAACGCCGGTAGTCCGTGGCGCGCGACCGATTCGAGTTGCTATTCCCATGTTCTTCTGGAGGGCGATTGACCATAAGCTATTGAAAAGCTAGGAAATCGATGGGACCTCTGCTGCGACTAAGGTAACCGGAATGCGGAAACCAAAGACTCGCCGGAATGCTGGGAAGAAATGTTACGGGAATGCAATAGAGTGACTAGAATCACTTGGGTACCGGAGGATCGGGCGTAACATCGCGCCTGATTTGTGGGGCAATTGGGGAAAGTGTCCAGGACAGATTCACGACCGGTGAGACGGCCGAGGTCCGTTGTGGGTCTGCGGCTTTACATCGGTGTGTCGCTCGCGATTGTCGTGGCATTGGGCTCGTGGCTACTTGCTGGGATCACGGGGTGTGGAGCTTCGATTGTGGTGTCTCCTTCGCCGCCGGTGCCCGAGAGCACGGTCCCGCCAATTGCCGGTTCGCCCATTCAGCACATCGTCATCATCATGCAGGAGAACCGCAGCTTCGACAATCTGTTCAACGGTTTTCCCGGCGCTGACACAGTGCAGGGCGGAATGAGCGGAAGCGAATTGGTTCCGCTTGCGCCGGTTTCACTGGGCGACTCACGCGACCTCAATCACTCACACAAGCAGTGGTGGCAGGATTGGGACCATGGAAATATGGATGGATTTGCTCGGGGGGCGGGGTCGAATCTGGCTTACTCCTACGTTCCCGAGAAAGACGTGGAACCGTATTGGGCGCTGGCACAGCAATATGTGCTCGGTGACCAGATGTTCCAGTCGAATACAGGCCCGAGCTTTGTGGCGCACCAGTACATGATCGCCGGACAATCGGGGAATGTGGCGGAGAATCCCAGCGGTTCGGTGTGGGGCTGCGACGCGGCTCCGGGAACGACGGCAGCCCTCATGGGTCCGAACGGCACTGTGCTTCCCGGTGTCTTTCCCTGCTTCGATTATCAGACGACTGCCGATCTTCTGGATGAAAAGGGCGTGACGTGGCGCTACTACGCTCCCGGTAGCGACAGCGGTGACTACATCCTGTCGGCTTACCAGGCTGTCCGGCATATTCGTTTCGGCAAGGACTGGGAGCAGAATGTAATTTCTCCATCGCGCCGCGTACTCGTCGACATCAAGGCTGGCGAGCTGGCTCAAGTGACGTGGATCGTGCCGGATTTTGCGCACTCCGATCATCCGGGAGCGGGGAGCGAAGGGCCGGACTGGGTAGCGTCGATCGTCAATGCCATCGGCAACAGCCCTTACTGGGGTTCGACGGCGATCTTCATTTCGTGGGACGACTGGGGCGGTTGGTACGACCATGTGGATCCGCCGAAGGTGGACGCGATGGGGCCCGGATTCCGCGTTCCGCTGCTCATCGTTTCACCCTATGCGAAGCATGGCTACGTGACGCATCACTTCCATGAGGCCGCGGGTTTCATCAAGTTCATCGAACACAACTTCGATTTGGGCACTCTGGGCGCGCGCGACGCGGGAAGTGAGGCTTTCCTCGATTGCTTCGATTACACGCAAAAGCCGCCGGACTTTACGCCGATTGCCACCAAGGTCAAGCCGGAACAGCTGATCCGCGAAGTGGACAGCGGGCCGCCGGACGACGACTAAAAGGCAGGGAACAGGGAACAGGGAACAGGGGACAGGGAACAGGGAAGTGCGGGCGAGGACGCCCGCACGACAGCCGGCGAGCCACCCCAACGACGAAGACCTGTCGTTGGGGACCCCGGCGAGGACGCCGGCGCTACAAGGGAATAGGGAACAGGGGACAGAAAGACTGGAGCGGCGGGCGAGGATCGTCCGCGGCTCGTCCCATCGTCGGGGCATCGAATCCCGCTGACGAAGTTTTCCCCATCCTTTCATCCCCTGTTCATTTCCGGCTGCTAGCGTCAGGCGCGGAAGTCGATTCGGTCATTCTCCACGAATCCAATTCAGATTCCTCACTACCCGGGAGGTTTCCCATGAGTATTAGTGTGTCCAATGGCGCAGCCACGCGCCGTTTTGCCTCAGACGCCATCGCTCTGGTTGCGGCGGCTCTTGCGACGGCAGTGACGTTAGGGTCATTTGCCGTCACTGTGAAAGCCCAGGAATACGACCGCGATTTCGGCGACCATGACGGTTTCGGTTACGGTCATTCCGAATTCCACGGCTTCGTCCCTGGCAGCATCGTATTGAGCGGCACGGTCTACGTTGGAGACGCCGGCACTGTTACCCCTGGGGAAGTATTACCGCCTGGCTGCCTGAATGGCGGCACGGTGACGAACCCGACTGCCGCAACAGTGAATGTGCCGCTGCTTCCCGCCTACCAAACGAAAACCACGACCACGACGGCTGTGACGGTGACCTGCGGCTATGCCAGCGATAACGGCGAAGCGCCCAATCTTCACGACACTCACAACGTGTGGAACAATTCCGCTACGGACGGGAGCTTTGGGGTCTCCTCGCCCATCGTGCTGTGGGATCTGAGCCCCGACGGTTTCCCGCTTGGCGCGCTGCACTTGCCTGGCGACGAGATTGTGACCAGTTTCAGCTCCAAATCCGAGCTCGCTTTGAATCGTTCGGCGGACGGCAAAAGCCTGACCTTCATGGGCTACAGGGGTGGACCCGGCTGTCCGGCTCTTACTCTGAACACAACGACTAATATCCTCACGCAGGGCACAAACGTGGGGCCTGAGTCGCCGACGGAACCGAACCTGCTCGACGTCTCCGCCTCCAGCACGCCCGGCCTCTGCGACCCGACCAATGCCGCGGTGGCGAGTTATGCGGGGGCAAACAATCCGACTGCTTATTACCGTTCCGTCGCGGAAGTGGATGCGGGTGGCCACATCTTCTACACCGACGGCGACGCTTACAGTGGCGACAACTCCCGCGCCGCGATCAAGGCGGACAATGGGCTGTATTATTCGGTCGGAAACGACAACAGCGGCGGCCTCGGGAAGAAGCAGATGCCGGAAACGCAACTCGGCATCGATCTCTCACACTCGACGGGCGCCGAACTGTTTTATCCCGGCGCGGCACCGCTCGTCCCGCCTGCCAACAACATGATTTCCTATTTTGTGAGCGTGTCTGGAGACAAACCCGGCAAGGACACCAACTTCCGCGGACTGACGATCTTCAATGACACGGTGTACGTTGCCAAGGGTAGCGGTGGTAACGGCATCAACACCGTGTATCAACTCGGCACTCCGGGGGTTCTGCCCACGACAGGGAACGCGCCGGCCGGGGGCCTTGTCGACGAGCCTTATGCGATTCTGCCAGGGTTCCCCAACACGGCTGCCACCACAGCCAACCCGGGCGGCTACTATCCGTTTGGAATCTGGTTCGCGAACGACAGCACTTTGTATGTTTGCAACGAAGGCGACCTGGTCTACACGCCGAACCAGTTGATCAACGGAAAGACGAACGTAGCCGACGCCGGCACGCTGGCCAGTGCCGGCTTGCAAAAGTGGGTTCTGACGTCGGGGACCTGGGTGCTTCAGTACACCATCCAAAATGGACTCGACCTGGGCGTGCCGTATAGCGTGCGGAACTATCCCAGCTCGATTGAGCCCGCTACCGGCGGCTGCCGCAATATCACCGGCGTCGTCAACCACGATGGCACAGCGACGATTTACGCGATTACGTCCACAATCAGCCTGAACGGCGACAACGGCGCCGACCCGAACAAGCTGGTGAAAGTTACCGATCGCATTAGCGCAACCCAGCCAGCGACTGGCGGCTACCTCGACTGGTTCGAAACGGTTCGCTCGGCCAGTGCGGGCGAAGCCTTCCGCGGTGTTGCGCTGGCACCGGTAGACTTTGAAAACCACTTTAGATAAAAACCACTTTAGATTAGAGCCCACAGCTGAACCAACAAGCCAGCAGGGCTCCCCGTTAACTCGGGGAGCCTTGGATCAAAGCCACTCGAAGTTGAATGCAAGCGAATGGGCATCGCGGATGCTGAGGCCGAGTGACCGTGGTCTGGCGTTGCGAGTGCGGGCGGGGACGCCCGCACGACAGCCGGCGAGCCACCCCAACGACGAGGACCTGTCGTTGGGGACCCCGGCGAGGACGCCGGCGTTACAAGGGAGTTGGAGGCCGGCGGTACAAAGACGCAGGAGCCCGGCGCTACAAGGACGCAAGAGGCCGGATCTGCACGTTTTCGCGCGCGGTGAGTGTGGCGCGCGGCGAACTCGCCGCTTAGGCCTCGGGAGTCTTCGGCACGGCTGCGGCACGGCGCTTTTTGGGCGCGGCGGCGACGGGTGCGGGTTTTTCAGCGCGGGGAGCGCGGAAGCGCAGGCCGTTGAGCGAGTTTTCGCCCATGGCGTGGAGGCGGAGGAAGTTGGTTGAGCCGGATTTGGTGCGCGTGCCTGCCACGATGGCGATGACCTCGCGCGGACGAACGTAGCCGCCCTGTTCAAGCAAAGTCTCGGCGCAATCGACCAGTGCTTCAGTGGAGTTGACCTTGGGGCAACGGATTGGCGTGGTGCCCCAGAGCAGGTTGAGGCGGTTGACCGTCACGTCAAGCGGGCTGAGCGCGAAGATGGGCGCGGTGGGGTGGTATTTGGAAAGCTGGCGCGCCGTCGCGCCCGATTCCGTGAAGAGCGCGATGCCGCGCAGGTCAAGGTCGTCGGCGGCGTGGGCCGTTGCCTCGCAGATGGTTTCGGCGATGGTGAGGCCGCTGCGGCGCTCGCGCGGCGCGGCATCGAGGTTCTCTCTCATGTGCCGTTCGGTTTCGGTGACGATGCGCGCCATCATTTCGACCGACTCGACCGGGTACTTGCCCACGGCGGATTCGCCGGAGAGCATGACGGCGTCAGTGCCGTCGTAGATGGCGTTGGCCACATCGGAGACCTCGGCGCGCGTGGGACGCGGGTTCTCGATCATCGATTCCAGCATCTGCGTGGCGGTGATCACCGGCTTCGAGTATTCGGAGGCGCGGCGGATGATGTACTTCTGAATCGCGGGAACCTTCTCCGGCGGCACTTCGACGCCCAGATCGCCACGCGCCACCATAATGCCGTCGGCCACTTGCAGAATGGCGTCGAGATGCTCGACGGCTTGCGGTTTCTCCAGCTTGGCGATGATCCATGTATGAGCGCCGTGCGCGGCCACGCGATTGCGGACGAGCGTGACGTCTTCGGCGGTGCGCACGAAGGAGACGGCGATGGCGTCGCAACCATGATTGAGGGCGAACTCGAGGTCTTCGGAGTCTTTTTCAGTGAGCGAGGGCGTGCGCACCAGAACGCCGGGGAGATTGATGCCCTTGCTTTCGCCCAACATGCCGCCGTTGATGATGTCGCAGACGACGTCTTCGCCGGCGATCTCGTGGACGCGCAACTCGATCAGGCCGTCAGAGAGAAGAATCCGCGATCCTTGTTCGACGTTCTCAGCGAGGGTCTTAAAGGTGGTGCCGACGAGAGCAGCAGTGCCCAGCACGTCGCGCGGCGTAATTGTGATGCGGTGACCAGCTTTGAGGAGGACAGGCTGATGATCCTTGAGCAGCGAGGTGCGGATCTTGGGCCCTTGCAGGTCGGCGAGGATGCAAAGCGGCTTGTTTTCCTCGCGGCTCACCTTGCGAATCTTCTGGATGACCGCGACCTTGCGTTCGTGCGTGCTGTGGGAGAAATTCAGGCGGACGACATCGACGCCGGCGCGAATCAAGGCGCGAATGACAGCGTCGGTGTTCGAAGCCGGCCCAAGCGTAGCGACAATCTTGGCGCGGCGCTGCGACGGGGCTTCCGTCAGATTGAGGTCGGCAAAGGGCATGGGAGCGGCTCCAAATTCAGTCTTAATTTGGCGAAAGGTAATTCTGAGCGGGTAGAAGTGGGCAAGGGGACGCGACTGATCTTATTGTAACTGGCCGGGGGGAAGCAGGGAACAAGAGACCGAGGGAACGAGGGAACGAGGGACTACGGGACTGAGGGACTACGGGAACGAGGGGACGAAGGGACGAGGGACTACGGGACTGAGGGACTACGGGAACGAGGGGACGAAGGGACGAGGGACTAGCGGTTGGCGGGGTTGGCGAGTTGGCGTGCGCTACGCGCACGTAGCGAGTTGGCAAGTTGGCGGGGGTGGTTGGGAGCGAGGGAGCGGGGAGATCGAGTGCGAGCGTTGGTTAGCGGGAAAGCTGCGCAGGTTCGCGTGCTGAGGATTTCACGGCATGATGATTCTTGCGTTCCCAGTAGAGAACTCCGTTCAGCTCCGCGCCCAGCAGAATGCTGAACGAATTGATGTAGAGCCAGACGAGGGTGGCGATGCCCTCAGCAAACGAACCGTAGAGGCGGGTGTAGTTGGCGTGGCTGGTGACATACCAGCCGTAAGCGAGCGTGGCAGGAAACCAAATCAGCGTGCCTGCGAAGGCACCGGGGGCGACCCAGAACCAACGTTCCGTTCTGCGGGTGCCGAAATGGTAAAGAGCAGTGAGGACAGCGAGGATGGCGGTAAAGCTGACCGCCCAACGGGCCATGCGCCAGAAGACGATCACGATGGGGCGCAGGTCATGGCTGGCGTTGGCGATCATCCAGTGCTCGATCTGGTGGCCGAAGACGATGGCGAGTGACGCCAGCGACAACGGAATGAGCACAATGAACACCAGCAACAGCGCGCGGGCGCGGCGTCCCCAGAAGGTCCAGCTCTCCGGCGGCATCCTGTAGGCGCGGCGAAATCCTTCCATCAGCGACAGCATCACTCCCATGCCCGCGAAAAGGCTGAGGCAGGTTGCGGAGAGAATTAACTGCCCGGAGTGGAGCTGGTGGCTGAGGATGGACGTCTGGACGAGATCGAGAGTGTCAGGCGGGAGAAACTGCTCGAGCACGCGGCGGGTTTCGCCCACGAAGGAGGGCCCCTCTTCCACCTGTGCCACCAGCGTGGTGATGACCAGCAGGGCGGGGAAAAACATGAGCATTGCGGAGTAGGCGGCGGCCTTCGACGTGTTGATAACGTCGTGAATATACGCCTGAATAAGCGCTTCCCGAGTTTTGGCAGCGTAGCCGGTCATAGGCGCTCCATGCCAGAGTAGTGCATTCGTGCGGTTTACGGCGACAAAAACAGGGAGCGAGGAGACAAGGGAACAGGGGACAGCAAGCCGGCGAGCCGGCCGGCGGTCTCAGCAGTCCGGAAGCCGAAGCGGTCAATGACTTAAATTCGGATCTGAATTCTGATCTGAATTCGGACCTGGTTTCGTGAAGCGTCAGCGGTCAGTGCAGGAGTAGCACGGATCGATGGAAGCCTGAATGAGCGGCGTGTCGGCGAGACGCGCGCCGCGCACCATCCAGCGGACCGCGGGCATGTTGGCGAAGGTCGGCGTGCGCACATGTACGCGCGCCGGATTGCGCGAGTTCTCCTTCCACGTAACGCTGTACATGACTTCGCCGCGCGGCGCCTCAACGCGGCTGGTGGCCGTGCCGGTGGCGAAGACCAGCTTTTCGCCGGCCGACGAGATCTCACCGGGCGCCATTTTGGCCAGCGCCTGGCGGAGAATGTTGCAGCTCTCGATAATTTCGAGAGCGCGGACGAAGAGGCGAGCGCGCACGTCGCCAGCTTGCTCGACGGGGACTTCAAACTTCATCTCCGCGTAGGCCGCGTAGGGTGCGTCGCGGCGCAGGTCCTGTGCAATGCCCGAGGCGCGCGCCGTGGGGCCGACGACGGCACAGGAGATTGCTTTCTCGCGCGTGAGCACGCCGATGCCGGCGCAGCGCGAACGCGCAGTGGAGCTCGTGGTAAAGATGGGAATGACGGTGCGCATCATCTCGCGCTCAAGCTCATCGATCATGGGCACCAGCGCGATTGGGTCCTCGATGTCGCGATTGACGCCGCCCACGTGGTTCATCGAATAGTTGACGCGGTTGCCGGAGATGGCCTGGAGCACGTCCATCACTTTTTCGCGCAGCGCGAAGCAGGTCATGAACATGGTTTTGAAGCCCATGAGCTTGGCGGCGATGCCAGCCCAGAGCACGTGCGAGTGCAGGCGCTCGAGCTCGGCCATGACGACGCGAATATATTGCGCGCGCGGCGGAGCTTCGAGGCCGGTCAGCTTCTCCATGGCCTGGCACAGCGTGAGAGTGTGAATGAAGGAGCAGATGCCGCAGACGCGCTCCATGAGCGCGATGACCTGAACGTAGTTGCGCGTTTCGGCCAGGTGCTCGATGCCGCGGAAGTTGAAGCCGATGTTGAGCTCGGCGTCCACCACCGTCTCGCCTTCGCAGATCATGTCGAGCTTGTAGGGTTCTTCAAGGCCGGGATGGTAGGGCCCCATGGGGATCTTGTAGCTCATTTTGCGACCTCCTTTTGTCCCTGCAGGCCTGAAGCGGGTTCGTCCGGCGCCGGGGCTACGCGCAGATTTACGCCCGGCTTGTCGCCCGGACGCAGCATCAGCGGTTCGTATTCGCGGCCCGTGAAATCGATGGCAAAGCCCTCGTGGACCTCGCGCTCGATCCAGTCCGCAGCTTCGCTGAGGTCATAAATACTGTCAATCTTGGCGCTCTCGGGCGATTTGCCGGCGATTTGAAACGGAACGCCGAGCAGCAATCCCTGGAGGTCCCAGTGGTATTCAAGCCGGAATCCTTCGTCGCCGGGCAATTCGTAGGCGGTGATGGTGACGAAGCGCGCTCCGGCGGCGTTCATTGCCTGAGCCAGTTCGCGGACGGTTGCCGCACCGGGGTTCAGCCAATGCGTGCCGCGGCTCTCAACCCACGGCTCGGCAACTCCTAGCTTTTCGCGAAGGTTTTCGAGAGCGATCATTGTGCGCCTCCAGTTACGGGACTTGGCACGGCCGCGCCGGCCTGCGGTATAGCAGCGGGCGGAGCGGCGGGTTTGGGCGCAGGCGGCTTGCGCGCCACGGTGTACGACTTCTTAAGCTCGCCTTGCGCGGTGTAAATGGGCGGGACAGCCTCTTGCTGCGAGAGCGCGTGCTCGGTGTGTCCTTCTTTCAGCGCGTGCTCCGCGCAGCCTTCAACGCAGCGCCCGCAAAAAGTGCACTGGCCGGGGTTGTAGCTCCAGGTGAATTCGCCCTTGCCGGCTTTGAACTCGATGGCGCGTGAAGTGCAGCGAAAGCGGCAGACAGCGCAGCCCGTGCAGAGGGCGGGATCGAACTGGACTAGTCCGCGGAAACGCGGTGTAACACGCGGATGCGCGGGGAAGAGCAGAGTCTGGTAGCCGCGCCGCAGATTCTTCCACATCATGGTGAGAATGTTCATGACCGGAACCTCATGAAGAGCGCGGACGAGACGGCGAGAACCGCGAAGATGAGCGTGCACTGCCAGTAGAAGCGCACGCTGGAATCGATGGCGAGGCGCGCGGTGGCGGCGGCGAGCGCCGAAAGCAGCAACACGACGGCGAACGAGATGGCGACGAAGATGCAGGCGGCAAGCCACGCGATGCCAACATGCGGAGCGACGAGCGTGGCGACAAGGCCAGTGCCCGCAACCCACTCCAGGCCGTGGGAAAGTTCCCACATGGCAAGTTCGGGGCCTGCGTACTCGGTCATGGGTCCGGCGTAAATCTCCTGCTCCGCGTTGGGCAGCGAGAAAGGATTGATGTGCAGCTTGGCAGGCAGGCAGACGAGAATCGCGAGAATACCGATCCAATGCAGCGGTGTGAAGGGCGCGGAGGCCAGGGCATCGAGCCGGAAAGTGTGTTGCGACGCCGCGATCGAAACGATGGCCAGCAGAAAGACGATGTTGTAGGAAACGCTGAGCGCGGCCTCGCGCGCTGAGCCGATTTCGCCGAAGATCGAGCGCGACGAGAAACCGGCTGCGATGATGCAGATGGACGGCAGTTCGAGAAGGGCGAGCAGCAGAATCAAATCGCCCTCGAAACCGCCAGACAACGGGAGTACCGGAAGCAGGCCCACGGCTCCCGCAGCGGCCGAGACCGCGATCAGCGGCCAGGCGCGCATGAGCAGGCCGGCGATTCCGATGCGTGGCGGCGTGCTTTTGCCGAGCAGCTTGATGAAGTCGAAGAAAGGCTGCATGAACGGCGGGCCAACGCGCTCCTGCATAAGCGCTACCGATTTGCGCTCGACCCAGAGGAAGAACCACGCGGCGGGGACGGCGAAGAGCAGTCCCGGAAAGATGAGCAGGCGCGCGAGTGCGGTGAGAAGGGTCATTGCTTTGCCTCCTCAGCAACGCTGGCGATGGCGACAGTCGTTGTTGGCGAATTGTTTCCGCGCTCGGCGAGAATCGCTGCTGCTCTGGCCACTCCGGCGATAATCGCGTCAGGCCGCGGCGGGCAACCGGGAACGAAAACGTCGACAGGCAAATGCTTGTCGAGCGGTCCGTCGAGCGTGCGGCTGTCGATGAAGACATTTGTCGTAGCCGGGCAGGAGCCGATGGCGATGACGGCCTTAGGCCCGAGCACCTGGTCGTAGACGGTCTTGACCGCGCCGACGGCTTTGCGCGTGACCGGGCCGGTGACGCAGAGAATGTCGGCGTGGCGCGGACTGCCTTCGAGACGCACGCCCAACTGCTCGGCGTCGTAGCGCGGCGAGAGCGCGGCCACAATCTCAATGTCGCAGCCGTTGCAACTGCCCGAGTTCATGTGGAAGAGCCAGGGGCTGCGGCGGCGCGCGGTACACATGAGTCGCTTCCAGAGATTCATGGCCGCACCCCCAAGAGGAATTGCCACGCGCTGGGCCAGACGCCCGCGGCGACAAGAAGGACGGCCAGAACGACGATTGTGGCCTTCAGGGCGAACGGCTCGCGCGCGGCCGAATTGGACGACTGCTTGGGCGGCCGGGCAGCGTCGGGCGGCGGGGCGTTTTCAGGCGGTGGACCCCACCAGTTGCGCGAGAGCGCCAGAGCATAGGCGATCAGCGCGAAGATGGACGACAGAATCAAAAGGACGAGCGGCCAGACTCCGATTTGCAACGCCGTGGAATAAAGACGCCAGCGGCCGATGAAGCCGAGCGTCGGCGGAATGCCGAGCATGGCCAGCATTCCGAAGAGAAATCCGAAAGCGCTGACCGGATAGCGGGCGGCGAGAGCGATGGGCTCGGTTTCAAGTTCGCCAGCAGCTTCAGGTCCGGCTAGGCACATAAAGAGCAGCGCTTTGGCCAGCGCGTGTGTGGCCGCAGCAATCAGCGCGCCCTGCGTTCCAATGGCGCTCATCGACGCGGCGCCAAGAAGCAGGAAGCCGACGTCTTCGGCAGTCGATAGGACCAGAAGCCGCTTGAGGCTGCGCTGCGTCAGCATGAGCAATGAAGCGACGAGCGAGGTTCCGACGGCAACGTAGACCCACAGCGCCTGCGGCGTGAGCGCGAACGGAGAAGCCTGCGCGGCGGCGAAAAACTCGCCGAAGGCGGCCATGTCGACGACCGCGATAATGACGCCGAGCACCAAGGCTGGCAATTCGTCAGCCAGTTTGAGCAGCCAGAAGAACAACGGCACCGCGGCCAGCTTGATGCAAACGCTCAAGAAGAGCAGCGCGCGCGCCCATTCCGATGCGCCGCGATCGGCCAGCAGCTCGCTCGCGATCATCGATCCGGCAGAGATGAGAACCACGGCCAGATAGGTGAGCTTGGCGGCTTGTGAACGCGCGGTGCGCCACACCAGCAATACCGTCAGCAATGCGGCGGCTTCGAGCAGGCCCAGGCGCAGCCAAGGACTCACGACGAGAAGCCCGTTGACGGTTATCGCACCAATCAGGAGAATCTCCGGAACGAGCTTTCGCCCCGCGGCGCTGGTGAGAGCAGCGACCAACAGCGCACCTGCGGCGATAGCGACGGTAATGATCAACAGCGGCGAGATTTGCTCGGAAGGCGTCAAAGCTGGCAGGCGCGCCGCAATGGTTCCAGGCACGATCCAGCGAGCCAACGCGAACAACGCCGCCGCGAAGGCGACAACCAAAACAGCAGCGCGGCGCTCCATCCACGCAAACACGACGCCGAGCGCGCGCGAGACCGCCTGCAACGCGTCCCACATGCTCAAATAAACACGATCGACGTTTGACCAGCGGAAGAACGAGCCCCAGTGCGCCTGGAAAATCTCAGAAAAATCTCCGGCGGTGAGCCGACCCTGGTCTGAAAGCGGTTCGCCGCCGGTGAAGATTCCGCCACCCGCTCCGGCCAACGCCGCACCCGAAGACGCAACCGGCCGCGCGGCGTACGCGACGAGATAAATGGCTCCGCCAACGACGAGTGAGACGAGCGCCAGCACCAGGCCGCCGGTTGAAGAGAAGCTGCCCGCATCGGCCGAGAGCCCGAGCCACGTGACGTGCACGCCGGCACCGAGGCCGAGCGCCAGGAGGATCGGATTGAGGAAATAGTTGACGGCCAACTGCGGCGCGACACCGAGAACTACGCTGCCTGCGGCCAGGAATCCCATTCCCCACACCATCGTTGGCGGAGCTTCATGCGCATCCTTCGTTTGCCCCGTGGTTGGTCCAAGAAACACCGCGCTGGTTGCTTTGGCGCCAAGGAACACCGTGCCCAGGCTTGCCGCCCACGCCACCATGGCGGGCACAGCCCAGCCTGCCTGCAGCGCCGCGGCGTAGAGCATCCATTTGCTGGCGAAACCGCTCATCAGCGGAATGCCCATCATGCTGCCCACGCCGATCAACCATGAAAGCGTGGTTCGCGGCATCTTCGAAGCCAGGCCACCGAGCTTGTTCATGTCGCGTGTGCCGGTTGCGTGCTGCACGCTGCCGGCAGTCAAAAACAGGCCGCCCTTGAAGAAGGCGTGATTGAGGCAGTGCAGCAGCGCGGCGGAGATGGCGAGCGGCGTGCCGATGCCAAGGCCCATCATCATGTAGCCGATCTGGCTGACGGTCGAGAAGGCCAGCATGCGCTTCAGGTCGGTCTGCACCATGGCGTACATCACTCCGACGGCCATGGTCACGGTTCCGACCCACATCAGGCTCTCGCCCCACGCTTGCGGCCACACGCCAAAGCTGTGCATGCGCGCGGCCAAATACACGCCGGACGTGACATAACAAGCCGAGTGCAGCAACGCGCTGACCGGTGTGGGCGCGGCCATCGCTTCGGGAATCCACGTGTGCAGCGGAACCTGCACGCTTTTGGCTACGAGTGCAACCAGCATTAGGGCGAAGATGCCGCCGGTAAAGCTGTGTGCGACGGCGGGATCGGTCCACAGGGCGGTGCCCGCGCGGTGATAGAGGATGAGAATTCCGGCGAGCAAGCCGTAGCCCGCGATGTGCGTCATCAGCAGCACTTTGCGCGCGCCGTTGACCGCTTCGCGATTGGTGTACCAGAACCCGACGAGCGTGAACGAGCAGAGGCCCACCAGTTCCCAGCAGAGATAGAAGATGAAGAGGTTGGCGCTGTAGACGAGCGCGATAAAGCCGCCGATGAAGACGAGCATGATCGCGTAAAAGCGCGTCGCCGACTTGTCGTGCGCCATGTAGCCGATGGAGTAAAGCAGCACCAGGCCGCCGATCGACGCACCCATGAAGGCGAAGAGGACACTGAGCGCGTCAACGTGAAGAACGAAGGCGAGCGGCCCGTCCCACGGAAGCGGGTTCAGGTCGATGGCCTGGCCGCTGCGAACGAGTGGCGCGATTCCGGCGACGGCGACGAGAGCGGGCAAGCAGCTCAGAAAAGCGAGGATTCCCTTGGTGCGCGCGGAGCAGAGGCGCGCCACGAAAATTTGCAACACGGCGCCCACGAGAAGCGCACATGGAGCCATCAATATAAGGGTCGATATGTGGGTCGCGGCATCCATGCCTTCATGTTGAGCGCGCAGCCGTTAGGGTTGATGTGACCGCGCACACACGGAGGAAAAGGGACCATCGAAGGCCGGTATTTCATACCACAAGGTGGGAATTGGCCCGCTGGGCCCGCGGCTTGTTGTCTTGCGCTTCGAGCAGCCGCTTCGCCAACGCAACTCGCATCGTCCGCAAGGCGCGAGCAGCTACAATTCTGCGGGAGCCGATCTGCCATGAATCACTCCATGAAAGTTTGTTTTCGCGCACTTTTGGTGCTACTCATTTTTGCGGGAATTCTTCAAAATGCCGTGGCCCAGTGGAGCGGCGCCGCGGCTTCGTTTCCAGCAGCAACTTCGCGTTTTGCGGCGGAACAACCCGCTCCTCCTCCGCCCTCTGCCAAGTACCGCGCGGTACAGCAGCGACTGGCGCAGGGCTGGAACACGTGGGACACCAACAGCGTGACCACTCAGGTCCTGCTCCCGGAGGGGCTGGCGATTCATTTCGGTTTTAAGCACAACACGGGTTTGAATACCGATGCGTTTCTTGGGGACGCGCTCATCGGCCGTTTGCAGCCGGGCGCAGAGCAGGTGACGCCCGGCCCGCATGCATGGGACGGCAGCTACACCGATCTGCGCGTTGCGTGGCGCGGGCACAGTTGGCGCATTCAGAGCGCGCACGACGCGGGGGAGCTGGTTCTGCTGGCTACGCCGCTGCCTTCCACGCCCATCTCCGCTCTGCCTCCCACGATGGTGGTCTCAGCCGATTTCCTTTGGAACCGGCCGGGCACCACGCTGCGGCGCGCAGACTTTATTGAGACTCATGGCGCATCGGGTTCTGTGCAAGTGTATTGCACCTGCGATCCGCCCTCCGCTCAGACACGGAGCAGCGACTACGCCGACGTGCCCGTTGCCGGTCCATATTTTGCAGTAGACTTCACGGCGCCGGTGGGCATCAGCACGGGACGCCGCCGCACGCTCGCAGAAATTCAAGTCATCATCGAGAGGCAGCGCCAGGCGTACGAGCAGTCGGTCAATTCGGCAGGAACTGCCGCGTCCATCCGCGACGCCATTGAAACCACACTCGGCTGGGACACCATCTACGACCCCGACAAGCGGCGCGTGATCTCGCCCGTGAGCCGCGTTTGGAACCAGAACTGGGGCGGATACGTGCTCTTTGACTGGGACACCTTTTTCGCCGCCACGCTGGCCTCCATCGGCGACCGAGACCTGGCGTACGCCAACGCGATGGAGATTCTGCGTGAGGAGACGCCCGCAGGGTTTGTTCCGAATTTCGCCCGTCCCGGCGGTTGGAAGAGCTTTGATCACTCCGAGCCGCCGGTGGGCGCCATCACGGTGCTGGGTCTTTATCAGCAGTTTCACGACCGATGGTTTCTCGCAGACACCTTCGCGCCGCTGCTGAGCTGGAACCGCTGGTGGGACCAGCATCGCCAGGCACAGGGCTACCTGGCGTGGGGCGACGACGCCAAAACCGATCCCACCGACCCTGACGACGGCTTCCGTGAAACCCGCCAGGGCGCGATCTATGAATCGGGCCTCGACAACAGCCCAATGTACGATGACGCGGTCTACGACCAGAAGACGCACCTGCTTGAGATTGCCGACGTGGGCCTGATGAGCCTCTATATTGCCGACTGCGACGCGCTGGCGCAGATTGCAGATGTTCTGGAGAAAACCGCCGAGGCGCGTGAGCTGCGCGATCGATCTGCCCGATACCGCGCCAGTCTCGCAACTCTTTGGAGTGAGCAAGACGGCATCTTTCTGAACAAGGACCTGCACACCGGCCAATTCAGCCGCCGCATGTCGCCCACCAACTTTTATCCGCTGCTGGCTCGCGCGGCCACATCAGCGCAGGCGCAAGCCATGATTCAGAAACATCTGCTCAACCCCAAGGAGTTCTGGGGCCAGTGGGTGATTCCGGCGATCGCCCGCAACGATCCCGCCTTTACCGATCAGGATTATTGGCGCGGCCGCATCTGGGGGCCCATGAACTATCTGGTCTATCTCGGCCTGCGCAACTACGACGTCCCGGACTCGCGTCGAGATTTGGCGCAAAAGTCTTACGAGCTGTTTCTCAAGGAGTGGAAAGAGAACGGTCACGTCCACGAGAATTACAACGCCATCACCGGCAGCGGCGACGATGTGACCAGCAGCGACCGCTTCTACCACTGGGGCGCATTGCTCGGCTACGTGGAGTACATGGAGCAGGCGGAGCCGCCGGCCGCCTCGCAGACGGTACGCTGAATTTTGGCGCTGACGATTTGTAAATTTGCCCAGCAGGGGCCACTTTGGCGATGGCACATGCGCATCACGCGCGAGCCACTTCGGGCTACAATGCGGCGGGGGCATTTCCGGTTATGAATTCCTCGATGAATATGCGTCGTCTCGCGATTTTTCTGGTTGTACTGTTAGCTTTTTGCGCCGCGCGAACCGCGTCGGGCCAGATCGTTTTCAGCGAGTCGCAACGAGTCTCCGCGCGACTGCCGCAGCAGGAGCGCGCGATTGTCGAGCGGCTGTTAAGCCTGGGGCAGCTGGCCGGCGGCACATGGAAGATGCACACTGGCGACCTGGCGCACGGCGAGGCTGTCGCATTGGATGAAAACGACTGGCAGCCAGTCGCGCTGCTGGCAAAAGCGCCGAACGATGCGGTCTGGTTTCGGCAGACGATCCAGATTCCGGACACGCTCAACGGCTACGATCTCACGGGCGCGCGCATCTGGTTTCAGTTCCACGCCAGCGCCAACGGACCCATGCCGGAGATGGTCTACTTCAACGGACGCCGCGTGGCCATGGGCGAGGACCTGGAGCCGATCGTGCTCCTGGATGACGCGCACCCCGGCGATAAAGTTGTCATCGCGGTCAAACTGCTGCACACCGTCGATGTGAAGACGTTTCGCGGCGCGAACCTTCGCATCGAGTTTCCGGAGAACAGGCCGAATCCGGAGGATCTGGCTCAGGAGTTTCTGTCGGCGTGGGTTCTGCTGCCCTCGCTCGCACCCGGCGATGCGAGCAAATTGGACACGCTGAATGCGGCGATTGGCGCGGTGGATGTGGGCGCGCTCGATGTGGCCGAGACCTTGACCGGCGATGCGCGGGCGGATGAGCGGAGGGGAGCCGAGGCAAAATTCGACGCGAGCCTGAAGGCAGCGCAAGGCCGGCTTGAAGCGCTCCGCCCATTGCTCGAGACTGCGACGTTTCACCTTTCTGGCAACTCGCACATTGACGCCGCCTGGCTGTGGCCCTGGACCGAATCGGTCGACGTCGTCCGGCGCACCTTTTCGACCGCGCTGCAGTTGATGAACGAGTATCCCGGCTACACCTACACGCAGTCGGCTGCGGCTTACAACGAGTGGATGGCCGAGAAATATCCTTCGATGAATGCCGAGATTAAGAAGCGCATTCAGGAGGGGCGCTGGGAGATCGTCGGCGGCATGTGGGTTGAGCCGGACCTGAACATGCCTGACGGCGAATCGCTGGTGCGGCAGTTGCTCGTCGGCAAGCGCTGGTATAAGCAGGCCTACGGCGTGGACGTGCGCATCGGCTGGAACCCCGATTCATTCGGCTACAACTGGCAGCTCCCGCAGATCTACAGAAAGAGCGGCATCGACTACTTCGTCACGCAGAAGATGGAATGGAACGATACCAATCAGCTTCCATTCAAGCTGTTCTGGTGGCAATCGCCGGATGGGTCGAAGGTGCTGGCGTATTTTCCGCATGGGTATGGCAACGAGGACTTGCGCCCGCTGCGGATGGCCGACGATCTCGTAGCGGCGCGGCAACGGGCTACTGGAATGGAAGACATGATGGACCTCTACGGCGTGGGCGATCATGGCGGCGGACCCACGCGGGCGATGCTCGACGGAGGTTTTCACTGGGCAGACCCGAGCGCGGCATCGGTAGCGGCGAATGGCGGCGCGCCGGTGACGCCGAAGTACGGGTTCGGCACGGCGCAGAGCTGGTTCTCGTCGGTTGAAAAGCAAATCGCGCCGGATAGCCCGGTGTGGGATTACCAGTCGATCGCGAAAGGTTACACGGCGCCGGCAGCGGTGGCGGGGAAGACGGCGATCCCGACGTGGAATTCGGAGCTGTATTTCGAATACCACCGCGGGGTGATGACGACGCAGGCGATGCACAAGCACAACATGCGCACCGCCGAAGAGGAGATGCTGAACGCGGAAAAGTGGTCGTCGCTGGCGTGGCTCGATGGCGCGAAGTATCCGGCGGACGAGCTGACTGAAGATTGGAAGAAGGTTTTGTTCAACCAGTTCCACGATCTGGCGGCAGGGTCGGGGATTGCCGTGATCTACAAGGACGCGCAGAAGGACTACGACTGGGTGCGCATGTCGACGGATGAGATTTCCGGTGCTGCGCTTAATGATGTAAGTGCATCGATCAACACGAGCGGGCGCGGAGTTCCTGTTGTCGTTTACAACCCACTTGGATGGACACGATCAGGAGATGTTTGGGTAAACCTAAGAGTTCCGAATGCGACAAATGGCGATTTGGCAGCTGATTCCTACGCCCTCGAAGGAAACAGCGCAGCACATAAGTTGGCATGGGTGGAGTCAAAGAACAAGTCCTCAGAAATGGCCACTCTCAAGGTCTATGCCGGGAACGTGCCGGCGTTCGGATTCAAGACTCTCTGGGTTGATCCTTCCAATCGCAGCCTACATGGAAGCAGTGGCCCTAACTCTCCGAAGTTAAAGAATGAATTTCTCGAGGTTCAGGTTGATCAGGCGACAGGCTGCATGACGTCGATCAGGAGCCTGACGGGATATGAATTTCTTGCCCTCGGTTCGTGCGGCAACCTACTCCAGTTGTTTAAAGACACCCCGAAGCAATACGACGCCTGGAACGTCGATCCGGGAACGCTCGACGTGTCGCCAATGACGATCGACAAGGCAGACTCAGTCGAATCGCTAATGGGCTCTGATGGTTCTACCGCCATCCGAGTCACCAGCCACTGGCAGAGCTCGAAGTTCGTTCAGACCATCACCCTCGACGGCGACCAGATCGACATCGACAACGACATCGACTGGCACGAGAAGCATGTGCTGCTCAAGGCTGCATTCCCGCTGGCGGTGACGAGCGACTTTGCTACATTCGAGATTCCTTACGGAACGATTGAACGGCCGACAACGCGGAACAACTCCTTCGAAAAAGCACAGTTTGAGGTTCCGGCGATGCGCTGGGCCGATCTTTCGGGAACAGGAACTGACGGCAAAGTTCACGGCTCGAGCATTCTCAACCAGGACAAGTACGGCTACGACGCTGTGGGCAATGTGCTGCGCATTACGCTGTTGCGCTCGCCGACGTGGCCCGATCCCGACGCTGACCAGGGCGAACACCACTTCCACTACGCGCTCTATCCCCACGCGGGCACGTGGAAGGACGCGCTCACCGTGCGCCATGGTTGGGAGTACGACTATCCGCTGCTGGCTGTCGTGACGACGGCGCACGCGGGTTCGCTGCCCGCTGAGCACTCGTTTGCTTCGGTCTCGCCAGACAATGTGGTGCTGACCGCAGTGAAGAAAGCCGAGGACGCGAACGGGTTAATTTTCCGCGTGTACGAGTGGGCGGGCAAGGAGACGACGGCCGAGTTCCACGTTCCGCCGGGCGCGACGGGTGCGACGGTCACGAATCTCATGGAGCAGCCGGAGGGCGGGCTGCTTCCAGTTGCCGGCGACGTGGTCAAAGTCCCGATTCATCCGTACGAGATTTTGACGATACGGGTGGACTATGCGGCCGGCGGACCGAAACAATGAGTCGTGGACGGTGAACGGTGGCCGGTGAACGGTTTTGCAGCCGCCGAGCACGGTCGACGGTCCACGGCCTACCGTTCAGGAATTTGCTACTCTGAAACCAGTGTGGTGAATCTGAAGTTCGCGGAAGAACAACCGCAGGTCCCCATTCGACTCCGATCGCTTCGCGATCTGCGCTCAGGGCAGGCTTTCGACTACGTTTGGCCAACAAACGGCCAAACTCCGCTCAGGATGACAGCGGCAAGTTGTTGCGAACTTTAGAGACAGGACACTAGATTAGGAGCCCTGCACAGTGCACATTACTTCCCCGTTCTTTGTCGTTCCCGTCATCATCGCCGTCTTTGTTGCGTCGATTCTGTTCGCCACCAGCAGCAAGGAAGACGGACCCTCGGCACATTGAGCCGGGGCGACTTACTTACGACTCCAGCCGATTGAACATTCAGCCGCGCCAGGAACCGTAGCGCCGGTCTCCAGACCGGCTGTCGTGCGGGTATCCATACCCGCACACCCCACCCACTTCCAACTCTTCAATCCAGCGCGCTCAGGGTTGCTTAGGACATATTGGATGGCCCGGTTGAGCTCACCGTCTTCCCGAATCAAGCGGTCATAATACTCACGTTGCCAGAAGGCCCCGCTCCGCCCGAGGATTCGGTTTGCCTTTCTCGCAGTGAACAGCTTCCAGCTCCGAATCACACCCGCCAACTCCTGTCCTGGGAGCAAACGGAAGATCACATGCACATGATTCGGCATCACGCACCACGCTACCAGCCGATATCGCTTACCGTGCCAATAGTGCAGGGCGTTCGCGACCAAATCGCCAATTTGGGGATCGCGGAGGAAACATGCGCCGTTTCCGCGATCGAAGCATCCCTCGATTCTCTTGGGGCTAAACTCCGCGACTAGGATTTTCTGGCTTGGCGAAAGATTCGCTCCTGCGCGTCTCGCCGCGTCGAGTATGCGGTGACGTTCCTCAATCCGCGCCAGCACCGATTTCGGCAAAGAGTCGGCAAGATGGAAAGTGACGAAGTAAAGCCCAGCATCTTTTTCCCAATGTGGAAGGCGGCCACGCTGCCGGATGCGTACCTCGCCGAAACGGGGTTGCGCCGCGCCTTGAACGGCGCTCTCGAGTTTGCCGGGCCGCGGTAATGTGTCTCCCATAGGAATGGGATTCTACGCCTGTTGGTGCGAGTGCGGGCGGGGACGCCCGCACGACAGCCGGTCTGGAGACCGGCGCTACAGGGCGCTGGAGACCGGTGGTACACGTTTTGCGGAACCTTTTGCATGCCGAGGGCGTATAACGTCCCAAGAGGGCGATTGCCATGATGCGGAAGTCGACGCGGAACTCCCTACGCCAGTTAGCACGGAACTCGACACTCCAGTTTGTACGGAGCTTCCCACGCCAGTTTGCACGGAACTCTACACTGAGCGCGAAGCTGAACGCGGGCGGCGTGTTCGCATGCCTGGTTGCCAGCTTGGTTTTGGCGGCTGGAATTGCTGGATGCAGAGTAAACGTGGACAAAGGCCCCAACGGCGAAGACAAGAAGGTCCAGATCGACACCCCATTCGGCGGAATTCATGTGAACACCGACCAGACCACGGCCGCGGACCTCGGCTTGCCGGTTTATCCCAGCGCCGAGATCGCGAAGGATAAGGACAACGACAAATCGGCGGACATCCACATGGGCTTTGGCGAATGGGAGTTGCGCGTGAAGGTGGTCAATTACTCCACTTCCGACAGCCAGGACAAAGTCGTCGCGTTTTACAAGAACGCGCTGACGCGCTACGGCAACGTGATTTCGTGCCAGGGCAATACGCCGGTTGGTACGCCGACCACGACCTCTGAGGGGTTGACCTGTTCCGACAATGGAGGCCCCAACGTGAATGTCGACGACCACGGCAAATCGTATGGCTGGCAGTCCAGCCACGGCGGCTTTCAGTTGAGAGCCGGTTCCAGGCGCCACCAGCACATCGTGGGGTTTGAGAGTTCCTCGCCGGACAAGACGCGGTTTGCCTTAGTGGCGCTCGATTTGCCGGCCGAAGCAGTCGGCGACTCCAGCAAGAGCGACTGAGGCCGGCCGGAACTGCGGGCCTGGGCACCGCTCCCATTCCCGCGTGCCGCAGGCGCTTCCCGCGTGCCGCAGGCGCTTTCACGTGTGCTGCCGGCGCCTCCCAGTTTGCCGCCGACCAGAGGTTGGCGCACGCTGTCGGGTACCCGGATTTCCACCGTGACCGTCAGCCTGAGATTCCTCCCACATTTTGCGCCCAGGAGGCCCACCGCATTTTCCGTGCAGCGCGAGGCTCGAAAATGGGATCGCCGCGCAAGTTTCGTGCTCTGTAGCCTCCATTTCTGCACAGTTCTATCTCTTGGCCCGTTGTCGTCGAAAAAGACAGCGAATCCAGCCTCAATTTCCGCCTCGATTGTGCAGAGGTTGGGGTGACTCCCATCACAGCTTGTTTTGTTAGCTAAAGCGCAGAATAACGCCGGTTTGGAGGTTTTTGGGGGCTAAACCGGAGGCGCCACCCGTGATGGAACGATCGGAGCCGATGCACGTTCTCTCGGGGATGTGCGGAGGCGGCTCAAGATGACCTGGAGCGAGGATTACCAGCGCAAGCGCATGAGTGCGGCGCAGGCGCTGGAAGTTGTAACTTCCGGCGCTCGTGTCTGGATCCAGTCGGGTTGCGGCACGCCTTCGGTTCTGGTTGACGCTCTGGTGGGCCGCGCCGCCTCGTTGCGCAACGTCGAAATCATCCACATGAAGACGCTGGGCGCGGCCGACTACACGCGCCCCGAGTTCGAGGGGCACTTCCGCCATCGGGGACTGTTCCTGGGCGACAACGTGCGTGAGGCAGTGTGCAATGGGCGCGCTGACTACACTCCGATCTTTTTGAGCGAGATTGAAGGCCTCTTCGAGACGGGCGCTCTGCCGCTTGACGTGGTGCTGATGCAGGTGTCGCCGCCGGATGCGCATGGGTTTGTGAGCCTGGGCACGACCGTAGACTGCACGCTCACGGCGATTCGCTACGCGCGGATCGTGATTGCCGAAGTGAACCGGCAGATGCCGCGCACGCACGGCGAGACCACCGTGCACGTGAACCACATTTCCGCCATTGTGGAGACGGACCGCCCGCTGCTGGAGTTGGAAGCGGAGTCGTGCACCGAGCTGCATATGCGCGTGGCAAGCAACGTGGCCGCGCTGATTCCCGACGGAGCCACGCTGCAGACCGGCATCGGCGGCATCTCGGAGGCGGTGCTGCACTGCCTCGCCGACAAGCGCGACCTGGGCATCCACACCGAGATGTGCCCCGACGGCGTGATTGATTTGATGGAGTCGGGCGTGATCAACGGCGAGCGGAAAACGCTGCATCGGGGCAAGGCCGTGGTGGCGTTTGTGCTGGGCACGCAGCGGCTCTTCGATTTCATCCGCGAGAATCCGAGCTTTGAATTCCGCTCCATCAGCTACACCAACGATCCATTTGTGGTGGCGCAGAACGAGCGCATGGTGGCCATCAACGGAGCGCTGCAGGTGGACATGACGGGGCAGGTCTGCGCCGATTCGCTGGGCACGCGGCCTTACAGCGGATTTGGCGGACAGATCGACTTTATTCGCGGCGCGGCGCGGTCCAAAGGCGGCGTGCCGATTATTGCGCTGCTTTCAACGGCGCGGGGCGGAACGGTTTCGCGGATTGTGCCGGTTCTGGAGCCGGGCGCGGGCGTGGTGACATCGCGCGCGGACGTGCACTACGCTGTGACCGAGCACGGCACCGCTTATTTGCACGGAAAGACGCTGCGCGAGCGCGCCGAGGCGCTCATCGCCATCGCCGATCCGCGGTTCAGGGCCGAGCTCGAGGATTTTGCCGTGCGTTCGCACTATATGGAGCGGAAGGCGGAGGGAGTGCTGGCTTGAATCGCGAGTTTGCGATTTGGCAAGATTGCGTGCGCCGGCGCGTACATTGGCGAGTTGGCAAGTTGGCGGATTGAGCGGAGGGGATGAACGGGATGACGGAAGCGAACAAGCCGGATCAGAAACAGGACCGGGGCCAGTTGCGCATTGACGAAGAAGAATGCAAGGGCTGCGGCCTGTGCATTGAGGCCTGCCCACCCAAGGTAATCTCCATGAACGAGCGGCTGAATCACTATGGGTACCGGACGGCGCTGTATGCCGGCGCAGGCTGCACCGGTTGCGGAATCTGCTTCATCGCGTGCCCGGAGCCGGGCGCGATCACGGTTTATCGGCTGGTGAGAGCGCGTGAGGTTGAGGCGCGCGTGGCAAATGCCGCAGAGGGGGGAGCGAGCGAATGCGCAAGCAACTGATGAAGGGCAACGAAGCCATCGTCAAGAGCGCCATTCTTGCCGGATGCCGCGCGTTCTATGGGTATCCCATTACTCCGGCGAGCGAGATTGCCGAGGCGGCGGCGGAGTTCATGCCCAGGACGGGCGGCGTCTACGTGCAGGCGGAGAGCGAGGTTGCGGCCATCAATATGTTGTACGGCGCGGCGTCGGCGGGCGTGCGCGCCATGACGGCTTCGAGCGGCCCTGGCATCAGCCTGATGCAGGAGGGCATCAGTTACATGGCCGGAGCGGAGTTGCCCTGCGTGATCGCGGACATTACGCGCGGAGGACCGGGCCTGGGAAACATCGGGGCCGAGCAGGGCGATTATCACCAGGTGGTGAAGGGCGGCGGCCACGGCAACTACCGAACGATTGTGCTTGCGCCGCACTCCGTGCAGGAGATGGCGGACCTGACCGCGCTGGCATTTGAGCTGGCGGACCGCTATCGCAACCCGGTGGTGATTCTCGCCGACGGATTCATCGGGCAGATGATGGAGCCGGTGGAGTTTCCGCAGACGGCCACGGCCACGCATCTTCCCGAGTGGGCCGTCGCCGGCACCGCCGCGTCGCGCGGGAATCTGATCACCTCGCTTGAGCTGGATTTTGACAAGCTGGAGAAGCACGTTCGAGCGCTGGAGGCCAAGTACAAGGTTGCCGAACGACACGAGGCACGCGCCGAGGAGTGGATGACTGCCGACGCGGAGATCGTGCTGGTCGGTTATGGTATCGTGGGGCGCATTTTGAAAGCTGTAACCGCCGAGGCGCGCGCCGCCGGGATCAAGGTGGGGGTGCTGCGGCCCATCACGCTTTATCCGTTTCCGGTGGTGCAGTTCCAGCGCCTGGCATTCAACGCGCGTGTCTTCGCCGTGGTGGAGATGAGCACGGGGCAGTTGATCGAGGACGTCAAGCTGGCGCTCAACGGATCGCGGCCGGTGGAGTTCCTGAGCCGCGTGGGCGGCAACGTGCCGTCGCACGACGAGGTGCTGGCGCTGGTCCACGAGTTGGCGCGCCGCGGCGGCGTCACGCAGCCAACGCAAGAAGAGGAGCGGGTGGCAAATGCCTACTGAAACGGCAGCGGAGTACGTGGTCGCGCAGGCCAGGGCCAGGTCCTTCTACGAGCGCTATGAGCGCAAGGAAGACTTGCAGCACCAGACGCACTTCTGCCCCGGCTGCGGCCACGGCGTCGTGCACAAGATGATCGCAAAGGCCATCGACGACCTGGGCGTGCAGGACCGCACGATCATGGTGGGCCCGGTCGGCTGCGGCGTTTTCACCTATTACTACTTCGACGTGGGCAATGTGCAGGCCGCGCATGGACGCGCGCCGGCAGTGGCCACGGCGATGAAGCGCAGCCGCCCGGAGAGCATCGTGATCAGCTACCAGGGCGACGGCGACCTTTCGGCGATCGGGTCGGCGGAGATTCTGCACGCGGCCAATCGCGGCGAGAACATCACCGTGATCTTTGTGAACAATGCCATCTACAGCATGACCGGAGGGCAGGCTGCGCCGACCACTCTGCTGGGCATGAAGAGCACCACCACTCCGAACGGCCGCAATGCCGCCACGGATGGTTATCCGCTGCACGTAAGCGAGCTGCTGAGCACGCTTCAGGCGCCTGCATACATTGAGCGCGTGGGCCTGGGCGACAACAAACAGATCGCGCAGACGGCAAGGGCTATCAAGCGAGGACTTGAGAACCAGGTGCGCGGATTGGGCTTCTCGCTCATCGAAGTGCTTTCGCCGTGCCCGACCATTTGGAAATTGACTCCGGTCGAGGCGCAGCACTGGGTGCGCGATGTGATGGAGAAGGAGTTCCGGCTGGGCGTGTTTTGCGACCGGACGAAAGAGCGGACGGAAAAGGCGGACCTCCGCCCCGCGGACCCCGGCTCTTCGAGCCACCCGTCCGTGGGGACCCCGGACCTGAGGCCAGTGACGCCGAATCCGGCGCTCGAAGAGCTGCCGCGGATTCTGGGCGTTGCCGAAGAAGACCTGCCGGAAGGCAACGCGGCAGCGCTCGCGGACAACAAGGCTATCGACCTCGAAGTTCGCATCGCTGGATTTGGCGGTCAGGGCGTGTTGCTGTTTGGTGAGGTGCTGGCCGAGGCCGGCCTCGACGCGGGACTGGAGGTCTCGTGGCTGCCCTCGTACGGGCCGGAGATGCGCTCGGGCACGTCGAACTGCCATGTGCGCCTGTCGCGCCAATCCATCGATTCGCCGCTGGTCACCGCGCCCAACGTTCTGGTTGCGATGAACGAGCCTTCGCTGCGCAAGTTCGACAAAAGCGTGCGTGCAGACGGATGGGTGATCTACAACGGCCAGGAGTTTCCCGCGGATTGCGTGCGTGACGGCGTGCATGTGCTCGCTCTCCCGTTTACCGAGCTGGCCGACGAGCTGGGCGACAAGCGCGCAGCCAACATGGTGATGCTGGGCGCGCTGCTTGAGATCGCGGGCGCGCTGCCGCAGGCGAGCATCGACGACGCACTGCGGCGGCTGGTGAAGAATCCGCGCTGGGTGGAACTGGACGAACGAGCCCTGGCGCGGGGAAGGGAACTGTACAGGGAATCGCTTGTGGAGGTGTGACATGAAGGCGGACGCCGATCCGAACCTGATTGTGTATTTCGGCGGGCAGTATGTGCCCATGCGCGAGGCGCGCGTCGGAATCCTGACCCACGCCTTGCATTACGGAACAGGCGTCTTCGAAGGAATTCGCGCGTACTGGAACGAGACTGCGCGCGAGCTTTATGTTCTTCGGCCCACGGAGCACTTCGAGCGCTGGAAACGGAACTGCGGAATCCTGCGCATCGACGTGCCGCTCACGCCCGAAGAGCTTTGCGCAATCACAGCCGAGCTGGCGTGGCGCAACGCGTTCCATACCGATCTCTACGTCCGGCCGCTGGCTTACAAGAGCGCGGAGCGCATCGGCGTGGCCATCGACGACGAGGACAGCTTTTTCATTGCTGCCGTCCCCTACGGCGAATACCTACACAGCGAGAACGGCCTGCACGCCGGAGTCAGCTCATGGCGGCGCATCGAAGACAATGCCATTCCGCCGCGGGCCAAAATCTGCGGCGCCTACGCCAACAGCGCGCTCGCCGGCGACGAGGCGCGCCGCTCGGGATTCGATGAAGCCATCCTGCTGAACGAAGCCGGCCATGTGACCGAGGGCGCCACCTGCAACCTCTTCATGGTGCGCAAAGGGCGGCTGATCACGCCAGCCGTGACCGACAACATTCTTGAAGGCATCACGCGCGATTCCATCATGGAGCTTGCCACGCGCGAGCTGGACCTTGAGATTGTGGAGCGGCCGATCGCCCGCAGCGAGCTTTACGTTTGCGACGAATTGTTCCTGACCGGCACGGCGGTGGGCGTGGCGCCGGTGGTGCGCGTGGATCATCGCCCCGTTGCGAACGGGGCCATCGGCGAAACCACGCGCCGCTTGCGGCGGCTCTACTTCGATGCGGCGCACGGAAATCTGCAAGCGTACCGGAAATGGCTGCTTCCGGTGTACGCAGGCGGCCGGCTGGCGGAGCAGAACGCGGCGCGGGTTGATGCACGGGTCGGGGAGACGAGCTTGGCCTGAGCGAATGCCGGTGACGCATCCCACCCTTTCCGTTCGTCAAGGCGAACGGAACAGGATGGGGCAACCTCGGCGCTCAGGCAAGGAGGTAATACGAATGCTTACGACAGTGAGTCAAGCAAACGCCTATGACGTTGCCATGGAGAACTTCGATTCTGCAGCCGACGTCATGGGCCTGGACAAGAATACACGCGAGATGATCAAGTGGCCCGAGCGCATGTTGACAGTGGGCGTGCCGGTGCGCATGGACGACGGCAACATTCACCGCTTTACCGGCTACCGCGTGCAGCACAGCTCGGTGCGCGGGCCCGCCAAGGGCGGCATCCGTTACCATCCGCAGGTCTCGCTCGACGAGGTGAAGGCGCTGGCCACATGGATGACGTGGAAGTGCGCAGTGGTGAACATCCCCTTCGGCGGAGCCAAGGGCGGCATTACCTGCGATCCCAAGAAAATGTCGCAGGGCGAACTGGAACGGATGACGCGCCGCTACACCAGCGCGATTCTGCCGATCATCGGGCCGGAGCAGGACATTCCCGCGCCCGACGTCTACACCAACTCGCAGACGATGGCCTGGATTATGGACACCTACAGCATGACCAAAGGCTATGCGATTCCCGGCGTAGTGACGGGCAAGCCCATCAGCCTGGGCGGATCGCTGGGACGCAACGAGGCCACGGGCCGCGGCGTGTTCTCGACCATCGAGTGCGCCTGCGAACATCTGCACATCCCGTTGAAGGGCGCAACCGTCGCCGTTCAGGGCTTCGGCAATGCGGGATCGATCACCGCTCAATTGTTATTTGACGCGGGCGCGAAGGTTGTCGCGGTGAGTGACTCGACGGGCTGCGTGTATAACAAGAACGGCCTGAACATCCCAGAGCTGATCCATATGAAGTCGCTCTGCGGCCATGTAGACGGATTCCCGGAGGCCGAGCCGATTCTGCCTCACGAACTGCTGGCCATGCCGTGCGACATTCTGGTGCCCGCCGCGCTTGAGAACACAATTCACGCTGACAACGGAAGCGCTGTGCGCGCGCGCATCATCGCCGAGGCCGCCAACGGGCCGCTTACTCCCGCGGCAGACAGAATCCTCGAGAGCAAGGGCGTCTTCATCATCCCGGACATTCTGTGCAACGCGGGCGGCGTCACCGTCTCCTACTTTGAGTGGGTGCAGGACGAGCAGCACTTGTTCTGGGAGGCGCGGGACATCTACAAGCGCCTCGATCATGTAATGAAGACCGCCTTCCGCGATGTCCTCAAGATTCATCTGGAGCATAACGTTTCCATGCGCATCGCGGCCAACATGCTCGGCATCGGTCGCGTAGCTGAGGCCGTGCAGATTCGCGGCATTTATCCATAAACACGACTTGTGGCGTCCTGGGTTCCCGATTCGGGGACCCGGGAGACCTTGAAGCCGAAGCAGGTTGTTTCAAAGCTCCCAGACTGCGTTACTCTCATCCTTTCCGCGTTTCCCGCGGAAAGGATGAGGCGTGTAATACCGATCTCCCCGCTAACTCTTGTGGTAATCAGGTTGCGCTTCTGCTCCTTTCATCGACGATTCATCCGCGCAGCATCCAATGGGTTTGGGGGGTCATTTTCCATGGCAGCGAATCTTCCCGCGGCACAGATTGCCGCAGCCGCAGTTTTCGCAACAGCTTTGCTTCCCGCCCAGACTATTGACCTGCCTTCCAGTAAGCAGTTGATCGAAGAGGTTCCGGGCCATCCGCAGCGCACGAACAGCCTGCCGATCTCAATGGCTGTTTCACCGGACGGCCGCTACGTTGTTACGGTGAATGCGGGCTACGGAACTTTTGAGTCGCAGTATGACCAGTCGTTCTCGGTTCTGGACACCGAGACCGGCGCACTTGGCGATTTCCCCGATGCGCGCACTTCGCTGCACTCGCACCAAACGCTCTACTCGGGTCTGGCGTTCAGCCACGACGGCAGGCACCTCTACGCGAGCATCGCTTCGCTGACCGACGCGAAAGGCGATGGCAAAGCGGACGCCGGCAGCGCCATCGCGGTTTACAGCTTTGCTGGGGGAAAGGTCGCATCGGAGCGCCTGATTCATCTGCCGGCCGCGCCGCTCCCTCAGGGGCGAAAGACCCGCCTGCCCGCGGGAACCGATAACGGTGAAAGTGTGCCGTACCCGGCGGCAATCGCGGTCCTCGGCGTGCCGGGTGACGAGAAGCTGCTGGTCGCCGAGAATCTTTCCGACGACGTTGTCCTGCTCGACGCCGCGACGGGCGCGATCGAAAAGCGATACGATCTCTCGGAGAGCGATGCGGTGCCGTCGACATACCCGATTGCTCTCGCCGTCACCAGCGATGGCAAACGCGCGTTTGTCGCGCTGTGGAACGCATCGGAGATCGTTGAGCTGGAGCTAACGCGCGGGACAGGCACGGGCACTGGGGCGCGGAAGCTGGCACTACTCAAGCCGCCTAGCCCGATCGCTCCGGGAACGCATCCTTGTGCGATGGTCCTCTCACCGGACGAAAAAACTCTCTACGTGGCGCTCGCCAATCGCGACGCCGTTACCGCCGTGAATGTGAGCGTAGGGCAATTCGCCGTGAAGGGCTACTTCGACACGCGCCTGCCGGGCCAGAGCTACTTCGGCGCCGAGCCTGTTGCTGTCGCCGTTAACGCCGATGGCAGCCGGCTGTACGTCGCGAACATGGCCACCGATGCCATCGCGGTGATCGATCCGCGCAAATTGACGCCGAAGGCCGCGAAAACGGGAATGGTCGAGCCGGACGGATTCATTCCCACGGAATGGATGCCCATGTCGATGGCGTTCGCTCGGTCGCCGTCCGGCGGCAAGCTTTACGTCGCGACGGACAAGGGCAAGGGAACCGGACCGAACAACTTTCCTCAACGGACAGTTGAGTTGCAGCCGAATGCGCGCAGAGGCGGCAGCACCTACATCGGAACGCTGCTCTACGGGTCGCTGGCGGTGCTTGACGAATCGGAAGTCGCGAGTCACCTCGCCGGCTGGACCTCGACCGTGCTTGAGTCGAATCGGATGAAGGCGGCGCAGGAGCAGATCGCGTTTGCCGGCGGCGGGGAGAGCTCGGAAAAGGGCCGCGAAAAGGCCCGCATTCGGCACGTTATCTACATCATCAAGGAGAATCGCACCTACGACCAAATCCTCGGCGACCTCGAACAGGATGGCAAGCCGGTGGGCAATGGCGATGCGAGCCTCGCCATGTATGGCCAGGCTGTTACTCCGAACGAGCACAAGCTGGCGCTGCAGTTCGGCGTGCTCGACAATTTTTTTGACTCCGGGGAAGTCTCCGGCGACGGCCACGTCTGGTCGACAGCGGCCATCGGCACGGATTACCTGGAGAAGACCTGGCAGCAGAACTACCGCGGTGAACAGCGCCCTTACGACTACGAAGGCGTCGTCGCCGACGGTTATCCGCTGCTCCAGAAAATCCCCGACGTGAACGAGCCGGCCAGCGGCTATCTGTGGGGCGATCTGGCCGCGCACGGCAAGACCTACTACCACTTCGGCGAGTACATCTCGTCGACGTTTTGCGGTCAGCGCCAGGTTGCCGATGCGTCGCTGGGCGAGGTGCTTGCCGGCCCCGAATGCGCGCACAACGCGATCGCTCCGGGTGAGCCATTGCCCGCGGAGTGGGGCGGCGGCGTGAACAAATGGACATGGGCCATCCCGCTCATCGCCCGGAACATTGCCACTAAGCCGGAATTGGTCGGCCACTTCGCACCCGAGGCGCCGGACTTCAATCTCATGGTTCCCGATCAAGTCAGGGTCGAAATCTTCCTGCGGCACTTGAAGCAATGGGTCGCCGATCGCGAGCGGGGAAACGACACGATGCCTGATTTTGTAATGTTGCGCCTACCCAACGATCACACTGCGGGGACGCGACCGGGAGGGCCCACGCCGAAGTCTTCCGTCGCCGATAACGATCTCGCGGTGGGCCGCGCGGTGGAGGCGATTTCGCATTCTCCCTATTGGGACGATACCGCCTTCTTCGTCCTTGAGGACGACGCGCAGAACGGCGCCGACCACGTGGATGCGCATCGCAGCATCGCGCTGGTGGTCAGCAAGTACGCGCCGCGCGGGCTCAATGGTGCGCCGGTTGTCGACAGCCGTTTCTACTCCACAGTGAGCGTGGTGCGGACGATGGAGGCGCTGCTCGGCCTGCCGCCGATGAACAACAACGATGCGTTTTGCTCGATGATCTCCTCGCTGCTCGCGGGGCCGGGCGATCAGCCGCCGTACGATGCGGACTATTCCAACCGCGACAACGGCCTTATCTACACGGCCAACCCCAACAACGCCGTGGGCGCTCGACAGAGCATGAAGATGGACTTCAGCCATGCCGACCTGGCCCCAGCGGAGAAACTCAACGTCATTCTCTGGAAGGACGCGATGGGCCGCGCGCCGGTGCCGCCGATGCTGAAGGTGCGCGCGAAGAAGGCAGACGACGGCGATTAGCCAGCATCGTGCCGCTGCCAGCCAACGGTTCACAGGATGGGATAAGTGGTGGAAAAAGCAGCTTGAATGGAAGGAATCGACGCCAACTCCTTCGCCAAAACCAGCCTCAAACTGGTAGCTTGAAAGAGTAAGAAACTCTTTCCCACGATGGCTTCAAGTCCCTACTTTTCATTGGCGGTTTTGTTCTTGGCGGCAATGGGCTTTGGCCTTGCCCCGCTCGGGATGGCCTGGCTTTGGGCACGGATGTATTCGCCGCCCAAGCCCAACGCGGTCAAGAACGCCATTTACGAGTGCGGCCTGGAGTCGAAGGGCGACGCGTGGATGCAGTTCCGTTCGGCCTATTACCTCTACGGCATCATCTTTCTCATTTTCGATGTGGAAGCCGTGTTCCTGCTTCCGTTTGCCGTGGCATTTACTGGCTTAGGCGCAGCGGCTTGCGGAGCCATGTTGGTCTTTGTCCTCCTACTAGTTGAGGGTCTGGCCTGGGCCTGGGCGAAGGGCGTGCTGACGTGGGCGTGAAAGGCATTGAGGGAAGTGAAAGTGAAGAGAGTGAAAGAGTGAAAGAGTGAAGGAGCGAAGGAAGTGAAGGAAGTGAAGACCTAAAGGGAGTTGCATCTCCGTGCCCCGCATGATGTAGCGAAAGGCCGACGACTCGTTGTTTTCACTCATTCACTTCTTCACTCGTTCACGTATGTGACGGATTCACTTGGAGCGGAGCGACTTATGGCTGTTGACCAAAATTTGAAGATCGAACTGGGCAAGCAGGGCATCTTCGTCACGACCATCGAGGAGCTCTACAACTGGGGCCGGCGCAGTTCGGTGTGGCCCATGCAATTCGGGCTGGCCTGCTGCGCCATTGAAATGATCGCCACTACCATGGCTCGCTACGATCTGGCTCGATTCGGCGCAGAGGTCTTTCGGCCTTCGCCGAGGCAGGCCGACCTGATGATTGTCTCCGGCACCGTGACCAAAAAGATGGCGCCGCAGGTGGTGCGCCTCTACAACCAGATGGCCGAGCCACGCTATGTGATCGCGATGGGCGCGTGCGCCATCTCCGGTGGGCCGTTCAAGCAGGGCTACAACGTGCTCAAGGGCATCGACCGCTACATTCCGGTGGACGTGCACATTCCCGGCTGCCCGCCGCGGCCTGAAGCGCTGATTCAGGCATTCATGACATTGCAAAAGAAGATCGACGGCCAACCTTTGACCGGCGAGGGTCGGCCGCGCCATCTTGACGCCGAAGCGCAGGGTGAATTCCCCGTGCCTGAGCAGGGCGAGCACGATCTGGAGCCCACATCGAACAAGGGCGTCTGGCCGGTTCCGATTACGATCCGGTAAGGCAGGGAACAGGGGAGTGCGGGCGAGGACGCCCGCACGACAGCCGGCGGGACGCCGGCGCTACAAGGGAAAAGGGAACGAGGGAATAGAGGGATTCTTGCAGCGGCGACGATTTTCTGGGAGCTGAGGGTTGAAAGCTGGGAGCTGATTTGAAGACAGTTGAAGAGATCAAGGCGGCAATTGAGGCGGCGGTTCCGGGCGCGGGAGTGGAGTTTGTTTCCAACCCGAGCGCCTCCGCGCAACACTCACTGCGGATCGCGCCGCAGTCCGCCGTTGCGGTCGCAAAGTTTCTGCGCGACGACGCGGATCTCGCCTTTGATTTTCTTTCCAACGTGACCGGCGTTGACTGGCCTGACAAAGAGATAGCGGAGAAGGTGAAAGTGATGCGCTGGGTGACCAAAACTGTCGACGGTCCGGACGGGCAGAAAGTGGACCAGCCCGTCGAAGAAACGGTCGAAGAGACGCGTAAGCGCATCGAGTCTGGCTGTCTTGAAGTGGTCTACCACCTTTATTCGGTGGGCAAGAAGCACGGGCCCCTCGTGCTCCGGATGCGCACGGTGAATCGGACCGACCAGGTCGACCTGCCGTCACTCACACCTGTCTGGCGCTCAGCGGAGTTACAGGAGCGCGAGGTCTTCGATCTTTACGGCGTTGTTTTTGGCGGCCATCCGGATCTGCGCCGCCTGCTGATGTGGGACGGATTCAAAGATCACCCCATGCGCAGGGATTATGTGGAGCCGGACGATTTCGAATATGAGCCCACGCCGCACGATGAGGTGCTCAAGCGCGCGCAAGAACGCGAAAACAGAGAACAAAGGACCGAGGGACCAAGGGACCGCGGATTGGCTGCCGGATGACCGTCGTGGAAAACAAAGCGGAGAGAGCCGAGGGCTGGAACCGGCCGCAGGTGATTGAGCCGGACGGCGAGGGCGAACTGCTCGAAGTCGCCATGGGGCCGCACCACCCGTCGACGCACGGCGTCTTCCGCATGGACGTTGCGCTTGACGGTGAGCGCGTCGTACGCCTCAAGCCGGTCTTCGGCTACCTGCACCGCAACCACGAGAAGATCGCCGAGGGAGCTTCGTATCTGGCGTCGATGCCCTACACGGATCGTCTCGATTACTTTTGTTCGCTGACCAACAACTGGGCCTACGCGCTGGCGGTGGAGAAGCTCGTTGGCCAGGTGGTTCCCGAGCGCGCCGAATACATTCGCGTGATTCTCGCCGAGCTGACACGCGTGCAGAACCACGCTTCGTCGATCGGCTTTCTCATTCAGGAGATGGGGGCCAGCGGCACGCCGCTCATGTACGCCTTCAAGGAGCGCGAGAAGATCCTCGATCTGTTCGAATCGCTCACCGGCTCGCGCATGATGTGCAACTACATGCGCTTTGGCGGCTGCCGCGTGGACGTTTCGGCCTCGTGGCTCGACGCTACGCGCAAAGTAGTGGCCGGCCTGCCGGCATTTGTCGACGAGTTTGAAGCTCTGCTCTCGTCGAACGAGATTCTGATGGCGCGCTGCCAGGGCGTTGGCATTCTGCGGCCCGAGCTTGCCATCAACGCGGGAGTTTCGGGACCGATGTTGCGCGGGTCGGGCGTGAATTACGACGTTCGCAAGGTGGATCACTACGGCATCTACGACCGATTCAAATTCCGCATCCCGCTCGGCGACCACGGAGACATTTACGACCGCTACATGGTTCGCATTCTCGAGATGCGCGAGTCGATCAAGATCATCGAGCAGGCGCTTCGCGATCTTCCCGCAGGGCCGATCATGGACACGAGAGCGAAGCTGCGCGGGTTCCGCCCCAAGCCCGGAGAGGCGTACGGCCGCATCGAGGCACCCAAGGGCGAGCTTGGCTTTTATCTCATCAGCGACGGCGGGCTGAATCCCTATCGCTATCGCGTGCGCCCGCCCAGCCTCATCAACCTGACCATTCTGGAAGACATGTGCCTGGGGCACAATGTCGCCGATGTCGTACTGATCTTTGGCAGCGTGGATATTGTCTTGGGAGAAGTGGACCGGTAGTTGCTGGTACCTGAACTTGGAGGATGCATTGCTGGGTGATGGAATTCTGAAAGGGATGGCGGAGACGGCGAGGAATTTCTTCGGAAGTTTTGTCTCTGACGAGCGGCTTACGACGGTCGAGTATCCGGAACAGCGGATCCCCACCGTCGAGGCTGCGCGCGTCTTTCCTTTTCTGGTATACGACGGCGCCAACTGGGAGGCGGGAATGCGCTGCGTGGCCTGCCAGATCTGCGAGAAAGAGTGCCCGCCCAAGTGCATCTACATTGAAAAAAGCGCGGACAAAAAGCCGGATTTCGTGGGCAAGCAGCAGTTTTATCCCACGCGCTTCGACATCGATGTCTCCGTTTGCATGAGCTGCCAGATCTGCGTCGAAGTTTGCCCGTTCGAGGCCATCAAGATGGACACGCAATTTGAGCTGGCCACCGAGGACCGCTTCGGCGGCCTGCTCTATGACCGCAAGGAACTGTCCAGATCGAACGAGTATTACCATTCGATCCACCCGACAGAAGCTGGCGAAGTGGACGCGCGCCTAGCCGAGGAAAAAGCCAAGGTGGAAGCAAGGGCGAAAGCCGCAGCTGAAGCAGCTGCTGCCAAAGCTGCTGCTGCGGCCAACCCCACCCAGCTGGCGGGAGGGGGGAGCTAGCCCATGATTGCGACGCCTGAGGCCACGAATCCCTTCTTCGTGAATCTCGACCAGATTTTTGTTTTCCTGAGCAATTGGCTCGTTGGATTTCTGCCCGCGGTGCTACGGCCTGTGGCAGGCGTTGTGCTCGGCGTTGTCGCCATCGTCTGCGTTTTCCCCGGCCTCTTCGCGCTCACCACGGTCTTCGAGCGCAAGGGCCTTGGCCGCATCCAGAATCGCATTGGGCCGAATCGGGTTGGGCCGTATGGTCTTTTTCAGCCGGTCGCCGACGGCATCAAATCGCTAACCAAGGAAGACATTGTTCCGCTTCGCGCCAACGCCGTCGTGCATTTCCTTGCGCCGCTGGTGCTCGTGGTTACGGTCTTCATGGGCTTCGCGGTTTTGCCAATGGGCCGCAACATGGTGCTGGTCGACATGGATGCCGGGCTGCTCTTTTTTTTCGCCATGGGCGCTGCTACGGAGCTATCGGTCTTCATGGCCGGTTGGTCGAGCCGCAACAAGTACTCGCTGCTCGGCGCCATGCGCGCCGTGGCGCAGATGATCAGCTACGAAGTGGTGCTGCTGCTTTCGAGCGTCGCCGTCGTCATGATCACAGGCTCGCTCTCGCTGCCCAAGATCGTCGCGGCGCAGAACCAGTACACCGGCGTCTTTCCGCACTGGTACATCTTCACGCCATGGGGTCTCGCGGGCTTCCTCATGTACGCCATTGCCGCCACGGCAGAGACCAATCGCTCGCCCTTCGATTTGCCCGAAGGCGAGTCGGAGCTGGTCGCCGGTTACCACACCGAATACTCCGGCTTCAAATTTGCGCTGTTCTTTCTCGGCGAGTATCTCGCCATGTTTTCCATCTCCGGCCTCGGCACCACGCTGTTTCTCGGTGGGTGGTCGGCGCCATTCTCATTTCTCGTCTGGGTTCCGTCGTGGTTCTGGTTTTTCGGAAAGGTGATGCTCTCGATCTTCGTCTTCATCTGGATGCGCGGCACTTTGCCTCGTCTGCGGCAGGACCAGTTGATGAACTTTGCCTGGAAATTTGTTCTGCCGTTCACGCTGCTCAACCTGCTGGTCACTGCACTGTGGCGCTTTATGGGCGAGGGCTGGGCGCGATGGATGGTATGCACCGTCATTCTCGTTGCGGCGTACGTCGTGATGGGCCGGGTGGAGATGCGCAGCGAGCATTTTGGCCGAAGGAGCTACCGCTATGCTGAGTAGGGCAGGGACCAAGGCACCAAGGCACCAAGGGAACGTGGCGGCGAGGGAGTCGATTCTCTTTGCGCGCTCGGAAAGGACGAGCCGCCGATGAATGCGGTGTTTTACATTCTGGCGGCTCTCACCTTGGCCGGCGGCCTGGCGACGGTGTTGCTCAAGCAACTCGTTCACTGCGCGCTCGCCGTTACGGTAGCCTTCGCCGGACTCGCCCTGCTCTTTCTTCAGCTCGACGCCCAGTTCGCCGGTTTCGCGCAAATTCTCGTCTACATCGGCGCTGTCGCGATCCTTATTGTTTTCGCCATCCTTCTCACACGCGGCTCCGAACTGCCGAAGGACGGCGTCTTCAGCAAGACATGGTTTTTGGGATTGGTCATCGCCGCGGCCGTCTTTGCTGTGCTCGGATGGGCAGTGCTTGCCAGCGTAAGCGCGGTGCCACAACAAAACGCCGTGCCGTCCGTCACCGTGCGCGACATCGGCATCGCGCTTGTGGGCCGATACGTGCTGCCGCTCGAAATCGTCGCCCTGCTGCTCACCGCAGCCACCATTGGCGCGGTCATCGTGGCCATGCACGAGAAAGAGAGGCCGCGATGACGACGCCTCTTGCCGGCTATCTTCTCGTCGCGGCGTTGCTCTTCGCCATTGGCCTCGGCGGCGCGCTCGTGCGGCGCAACGCCATCCTGGTCCTCATCGGCATCGAGCTCATGCTCAACGCGGCCAACCTGAATCTGATCGCCTTCTGGCGCTTCGGCCCGCATCCCGAGGCGCTCACAGGGATGATGTTCGCGATCTTTTCCATTGCGGTGGCCGCGGCAGAGGCTGCCGTGGGCCTGGGCCTCGTGATTGCCATCTATCGCCACACCAACACCGCAGAACTCGACAAGATCGACAGGATGAAGGGGTGAGAGCTTGATCGAGCAATCCGCTGCATTCACTCCCCAATTCGCCGCTTCCTCCATTGCGAGGAATTTGTGGCTTATCCCGGCCGTTCCGATGGTTGCCTCAGGAATCATCGCGCTGCTCAAGCAGCCTCAGCGCAAGCTCGCGTCCACGCTTGCCATTGGTTCGCTCGGTTTCTCGTTGCTGTTGTCGTTCATCGCCTTTGCGCATGTTCTCCGCGGTTGGGCGCACGGCTCGGTCGTTCGTGAGACTGTCAGTTTCACTTGGCTGCAGTTCGGCCACTCTGCCGTCGATCTCGGCTGGGTCCTCGATCCCCTCGCCGCGGTCATGCTCGTGATGGTCAGTTTTGTCGGGCTGCTCATCTTCATCTACTCCGTCGGGTACATGGCCCACGACGAGAACTTCACGCGCTTTTTCTGCTTCCTGTCACTTTTTGCCGGAGCGATGCTCGGCGTCGTGATCTCGAACAGCCTGCTTCTCCTTTTCATGTGCTGGGAGATCGTCGGCCTCACTTCGTATCTGCTCATCGGCTTCTGGTATCAGAAGCCCGCGGCTGCGGCAGCGGCGAAAAAGGCCTTTATTACCACGCGCTTCGGCGACATTTTCTTTTTTCTCGGAATTGTCTGGCTGTTCTCGCAGACCGGCACGCTGCTTTTTTACAATCACGGAATCGGCTCGCTCGAGCCGCTTTCGCTGGCGGTCCTGGTGACACAGCACGCGGGACTTGGCCTGAGCGCAGCCGGCGCCATCGGCCTGCTCATCTTTGCCGGTGCCGTGGGCAAGAGCGGCCAGCTTCCACTGCACGTCTGGCTGCCCGACGCAATGGAAGGCCCCACGCCGGTCTCCGCGCTCATTCACGCGGCCACCATGGTCGCAGCGGGCGTTTTTCTGGTTGCGCGCGTTTATCCTCTCATGGCCGCGGGCGCTCCGATCATGTCGATCGGCGCGCAACCCGGCGGAACGAGCGTTGCTCTCACCGTTGTCACCTGGGTCGGCGCTGCGACCGCGGTCTTCGCTGCGCTCATCGCCGTTGCGCAAAACGACATTAAGCGCATCCTCGCCTACTCCACGGTCTCGCAACTCGGCTATATGATGGCCGGACTCGGACTCGGCGGAGTCGCCGTGGGCATGTTCCACCTCATTACGCACGCATTCTTCAAGGCGCTGTTGTTCCTCGGTGCGGGCTCGGTGATTCACGGCTGCCACGAGGAGCAGGACATTCGCCGCATGGGCGGCCTCAAGGTCGACATGCCGCTGACCTTCATCACTTACGCCATCGGTATGCTTGCGCTGTGCGGGTTCCCAATCTTCTTCTCGGGCTTCTGGTCGAAAGACGGAATTCTCGAAGCCGCGCAGCATTCGTCCGTCATCAAGGGTCCGTTTTACCTGCTTGTCTTTGGCGCGCTTCTGACCGCCTTTTACATGACGCGGCAGGTCTGCTACGTCTTCCTCGGCTACTGGCGCGGACCCAAACCGGCGTACGAGAGTCCGATGGTGATGACGCTGCCGCTTGTTATCCTTGCCTTTTTCGCCATGGCGCTTGGCCTGATCGGAACTCCAGCCTGGCCGTGGTTCCACGCGTTTCTTGAAGGCCGAGCGGCGGAGTTCAGCGTCCATAGCCTCATCGAGCCGGGTTTCCTTCTGCTCATGGCCACTTCTTCGTTGGTCGTTTTTCTCGGCCTCGGCTTCGGCTGGCGGCTCTACGGTGAGAAATCGCCAAAACCGGAACAGCCCGACGCGCTCGAAAAATCCGTGCCCTGGCTATGGGCCCCGCTGCGCGATCGCCTCTACGTCGACGAGTTCTACGGCGTCACGGTGATTGCTTTCTATGCGTGGTGGGGGCGCGTGGCCGATTGGATCGATCGCCGCGTCTGGGGCGGAATCGTTGCTCTCGTTGCTTGGATCTTCGCCCTCTGGGCGCAACTCAACCGCCTGCTCGACATCAACTGGGTCGACGGCGGATTCGACAAAACCTGCGAGGAGCTTTCTGAAGGCGGCGGCCTGCTGGCAAGTCTTCAAAGCGGCCGCGTGCAAAACTACCTCCGAATCCTGGCCGTCGCAGTGGTTGCTTTGGCCGTCATTCTTTTCTGGAGCAGCCGGCCATGAACGAACTCGCGACCGGCTTTCCGATTTTGACGCTCCTCACGGTGTTGCCGCTCGTTGGCGCGGCCATCGCGCTCTTCGCGGGCAAGCATGCGCGCGGCGTCGCGCTGGTCACTTCGCTGGCTTGCCTCGCTGTCGCGCTCGTCGTATGGATCAGCCTGCCCGCCAACGGAATCATCGGCCTCGTTGAGCTGCACAGCTGGGCGCCATCGCTGGGCATCGAGTACCACCTCGGCGTCGACGGCCTCGGCGCGCTTATGCTTTTGCTCTCCGCCGTCGTCACGCTCATGTCGGTCGACGCGGCGCACCGAGTGCACCACATGCCCGGCCTTTTCTACGGCCTCATCCTCATCCTCGAATCGGGCCTCTTCGGCTCCTTTACCGCGCTCAATTTCTTCCACTGGTTCCTGTTTTGGGAGCTGAGTCTCATCCCCGCATTCTTCCTCATCAAATTGTGGGGCGGACCGCGCCGCGGTCCCGCGGCTACGCAGTTCTTCGTCTACACCATGGCCGGCTCGGTGGCGCTGCTGATTTCGTTTCTCGCCCTGTTTCTTTCCACCGGGACGAAATACGCGCCGGGGACGATGGACTTCGGCGATCTCGCAGCCATGGCCGCGTCGGGCGCGCTGGCGCAGATGGTCGCGGCTCATCTGGGCGCGGCGATGCCCTGGCTCGCCATCGGCGTGCTCGCCGGTTTCGCAGTCAAAGTGCCACTCGCGCCTTTCCACACCTGGCTGCCCGCCGCGTATGCTGAGGCGCCTTCACCCGTCACCATGCTGCTCACCGGCGCGATGTCGAAGATGGGCGTCTACGGCCTGCTGCGCATCGCGCTGCCGATATTCGGCGTGCAGATCGCCGCCATGCGCACGCCGCTTCTCGTTCTCGCCGTCATCACAGTGGTCATGGGCGCGTGGGCCGCAGCCGCGCAAAAGGATTTGAAGCGCATCTTTGCCTACTCCTCTGTGAATCACCTTGGCTACTGCCTGCTCGGTATTTTTGCGTTGGCCGTTCCAGTTTCGGGCGCGGCCGCTCAAGCCAGCCAAGCCGCCGCGCTCAACGGCGTCATTCTTCAGATGTTCAATCACGGTATTACTGCGGCGGCCATCTTCTGGTTCATCGCGATAATTCAGTTCCGCACCGGTGGCCTGCGCGGAATCGACGACTTTGGCGGCCTGCGCAAGCCCGCGCCGGTTTTCGCGGGGCTCATGGGGATCGTGCTCTTTTCATCGCTTGGCCTGCCCGGTCTGAACAGCTTTGTCAGCGAGTTTCTCATCTTCCGCGGTGTTTTTCCGCTCGCTTGGGTCGCGGCAACGATTTCGATTCTCGGCCTGCTCGTGACGGCGATCGTGATCCTCACCGTCATTCAAAAAGTCTTTACCGGCCCCGTTCCCGAGCACTGGGCCAACTTCCCCGATCTGCATCACAGCGAGCGATTGGCCCTCGCACCCGTGATCGGGCTCATGTTCCTCGTCGGGCTTGCGCCGCGCTTGATTCTCGACACGATCAATCCCACTGTCGTGAACCTGCTGGCGCACTGGAGATTTTAGAGAATGGCCTGGGCGATCTATATCTCGTTTGCCGGCGCGCTGATCTCAGCGCTGCTGCCCAAGGCCAAGCCCGAGGTTGCGCGCTGGTGGGCGCTCGCCGTGGCTGTGGCCGGGCTCGCCATTGGCATCGCTGGCTTTGCCGCCGGCATGGGCCAGGGCCGCCAGGTCTTCGTCGACGTGCTTTGGGTGCCCTCAATGGGCATTCATTTTCTGCTTGCTGCCGACGGCATCAGCCGCGTGCTTGTTCTGCTCACCGGCATCGCAGCCGTCGCAGGCGTTCTCTTCAGTTGGAACATCGAGCTGCGCACCAACCAGTTCTTCGCGTTTTATCTCGCGCTCATCGGCGGCGTTTACGGAGTCTTCCTGAGCGGCGATCTCTTCCTGCTTTTTGTGTTTTATGAGATCGCCATCGTCCCCAAGTACTTTCTCATCTCCATCTGGGGATCCACGCGCCGCGAATACGGCGCCATGAAGCTCGCGCTCTACTCCTTCGTTGGCTCGGCCATGGTGCTCATCGGTCTGCTCGCGGCCTACACGACGGCGGGCAGCCACTCCACCGCGCTCGTCGACCTTGCGCACGCCGGCCTGCCCGTCAGCTTCCAGATGTGGTGCTTCCCGCTGGTCTTTGTCGGCTTTGCGATTCTCGCCGGCATGTGGCCGTTTCACACGTGGGCGCCGACCGGCCACGTTGCCGCGCCCACCGCTGCTTCTATGTTGCTCGCCGGCGTGGTGATGAAACTAGGAGCCTATGGTTGCCTGCGCGTCGGCATCGGACTTTTTCCGCACGGCCTCGATCCCTGGGGATTTTCGTTGATTGGCATCGGCTCATGGCGCGATGTCTTTGCGTGGCTCGCCGTCATCGGAATCGTCTACGGCGCGCTCGTCGCCCTCGCGCAAACGGACTTCAAGTTCGTCATTGGCTACTCCAGCGTGAGCCACATGGGCTTTGTGCTCCTCGGCCTCATGACGCTCAACCAGATCGGACTTGACGGCGCGGTCTTGCAGATGTTTTCGCACGGTGTCATCGCCGGGCTCTTGTTCGCCATCGTCGGCCGCATCGTCTACGACCGCACGCACACGCGCCAATTCGCCGAGCTCGGCCCCATGCATCTCTCGCGACGGCTGCCTTTCGCGGCGTGGGCCTTTGTCTTTGCTGGCGTCGCGTCAATGGGCCTGCCCGGCTTCTCCGGATTCGTCGCCGAGCTGCAAGTCCTCGTCGGCGCGTGGCAAGCCAATCCCTGGTGGGCCGCGGTTTCCGGCATCGGCATCATCGTCGGCGTTGCCTACATCTGGCGCGCACTGCAAAAGGCGTTCTTCACCGACGCGTTGCCCAGCCCGCATGAGCTTGGATCAGAGCAGGCGCACAAATTCGCCTCAATCACCTGGCCCGAGATTGCCGGTGTCGCGCTGCTCGGCATCTCCACGCTCGTCGTTGGCCTCTATCCGCGTATTCTTCTCGATTCGATTGAGCCGGCCGTGAAGGCGCTGCTTGCGGGAGGCGCGCAATGAACTACTCCGACCTCTTCCGTGCCACGCTGCCTGAAACGGCTCTCGAAATCGCCGCGCTGCTCGTGCTCGTCGTCGATCTCGGATTCCTACGCAAAGCTGCTCTACAAATTCGCACAACAGTCGCCGCCGTCATTGGAGTTGGCGGATGTATTGCCGCTGTCTCGGCAGTCTATGCGGCGGGATGGGCAGGATTCAGCGCCGGCAGCGATCTTCTGCTCGCGGCGGGCGGCTCGGCAGGCGTTGCACAGGTCGCCATCCTCGTGCTCACCGCGCTGACCCTTCTGCTGCTGGTCGATTCTGCCTTCACCCGTAATGCCGGCGAGTACGTTTCTGTCGTCTTGATGGCGGCGGCAGGCGGGCTGATCATCTCCGCCGCGCAGGATTTGCTGGTGATCTTTGTGGGCCTCGAACTTCTGAGCCTCGGCCTCTACATTCTCACCGCTTTTAACAAACAATCCGGTAAAAGCGCTGAGGCCGCCATCAAGTATTACCTCTTTGGCGGAATGTCGGCTGCGTTTCTGCTCTTCGGCTTCAGCTATCTCTACGGGCTCTCGGGTTCAACCAGTTTGCCCAAAGTTGTGCTCGGTACCTACATGGCTTCAGCCAACGGCGGCGCTCCGCTGTTGTACATCGCGCTGGTGATGATTGCCGCCGGTCTTGGTTTCAAGATAGCCGCCTTCCCGTTCCATCTTTGGGCGCCGGACACCTACGAAGGCGCTCCTGCTCCGGCTGCGGCATTCATCGCGTCCGTCTCTAAGGTCGCCAGCTTCGCGTTGCTCATCTCGATCAGCCACGCAATTCTGTGGTGGCCCGCGATGCTGCACCTGAAGGGCGGCGGCGTCACCTTCACTGTTTTCCCTGCCGGCACCCCGCAACCTCCCGTCACTGTCGGCTTCGTCACCATCTGGCCGATGATCCTCATGGATCTCTCGGTGCTCTCGATGGTCTTTGGCAACCTGGCGGCACTGGCGCAATCGAGCGTTCGCCGCCTGCTTGCGTACTCTGCCATCGCGCACGCCGGTTACATTCTGCTCGGGCTCGCGTTCTTCTCCTGGACGAACGCAAGCGCGCAGGCCATCCTCTACTACAGCGTCACCTACGGCCTCACCACGATCGGCGCATTCGGCGTCGTCGGCGTGGTCGAGCGCGCTACAGGCTCGGACAAGCTCGACTCCTTCCTCGGCCTGCATAAGCGCAACCCGCTGCTCGCCGCTGTGCTGCTGGTGCTCTTCCTTTCGCTCGCCGGAATTCCGCCGTTCGTCGGCTTCTGGGCAAAGTTCAATCTATTCGCCACGGTGCTCAACGGGGGCTGGTATGGCTTTTTTAAAGGGCCCCTGTCCTCGCTTCCGGCCGAGGCTCTCACGCTCGTCGCCGTTGCCATCGCATTCAGCGCCGTTTCGCTCTACTACTATCTGCAAGTCCTGAAGCGCGCTTATGTGATGCCGGCCGGCGACGAATCGCCGATTCGCGTGCACCCGGTGACGCTCGCCGTGCTGCTGCTCATTGGCGCCGCGGTCCTCGTGTTAGGTTGCTTCCCGGCGCTGCTGCAGAACTGGATCGCCAGCTTCTATCCAGCGATGTAGCGGGGATTCATCCGCCAAATAAAGAGCCGCCCGAAGCGTTTCGCTCCGCGCGACCCGCTGACGCGCTTATTGACTAGCTCCGCCAGCCCCGCAGACTACACTAGCTCCGCTAACTCCGCTGCTGCCTTAGTACTTCACAATCGCGGTAAACGAATCCGGCTTAAGGCTCGCGCCGCCCACCAGCGCGCCATCAATCTCTTCCAAGCCGATCAGCGCGGTCGCGTTGTCGGGTTTCACGCTGCCGCCGTAAAGGATCCGCATTGCCGCAGCCACATCGGCGCCCAGGAGCGTGGCCACTTCCGCGCGAATGATCCGGTGAGCGTCGGCCGCAATCTCCGGCGTCGCGGTCTTGCCTGTGCCAATTGCCCACACCGGCTCGTAGGCAATCACGATCGGCTTTGCGGCCTCAGGCACGATGCCCGCAAACGCGCCCGTCACCTGCGTCTTGAGCACGCTCGCTGTCTTGCCGGCCTCGCGATCTTCCAGCACTTCGCCGATGCATACCACCGGCACAACGCCGTGCTTGAGCGCGGTGTGTAGCTTCTTGTTTACGATCTCGTCAGTCTCGGCAAAGTACTGCCGCCGCTCGGAGTGGCCAATGAGCGTATGCGTGCCGCCCACGGCCTTCAGTTGCACAATCGAGGTCTCGCCGGTAAAGGCGCCCTCCTCGGCGAAGTGGATATTCTGCGCGCCGACGGCAACATTCGATCCCTTGCACCCCTCAACCACGGTCGGCAGCAGCACCGGAGAAGGGAACAGGGCAATCTCGTCGCGCGTGTGCCAGGCAACGAGCGGCAAAAAAGCATCGACAAACGCCTTGGCTTCCGCGGGCGTTTTATACATCTTCCAATTGGCGGCAATCAGTGCTTTACGAGACATTTTTCAATTTCCTCAACTCGATTTTAGTGGATGGATTTCCTCGATCCGGGTGATGGCGAGCACAGAGTGAAAGCGGGAGGCCCAATTCGAAAACAATGCTTCCAAGCTCTACGAGCCTGATCCCAGTACCGCTGTCAAATCGTCCGGCACCGCGCCCTTCAGGAAAGCAGCTCGATGATCGGGATCTCCAAGATCCATCGAGAAATGGCGCCAGACCCCATCCTGAAGCACACCCATCTTCCAGGGCCCTGAAACCGAATCGGAAAACTGCCAGATGATATGGTAGCCATCCTCATTCGTGAAACCTTCTCCGTCGGCCTGAATAATCGCATCTCCGCGCTCCCAAAGTGCCGAGCGAAGGGCGTGGAGCGCGTTGCTGCCTTCCTCTGTTTCCGAACCTTGCAGGTGCTGAAACGCATAGATCGTTTTCACGGAGGCCAGGTAATTGTGAAGCCACTGAACGCCGCTTTTCGGCCTGCAATCCTGCATGTCCTCGATAAAGTCCGCGATCTCATCCTGGCCGATCGACCCATCCGTGACGGGATTGCGTTCAATCAGGGCAACTTCGACTTCGTCGATTCCCGAGAGCAGAAGAGTGTCCCATTCCTCTTCGGTTCCTTCTTCTATTGTCAGCCGGTACTCAGGGTGCTCCGCGCGAATCAACTGCGCGAGATCTTCGAAGGGAGGGAATTCTTCATCTTTCGAGAGGACCCGTGTGTAATATGCCACAGCGCTTCTCTATCCTCCGGGCCCGCGGGCTTCATAAAAAGAATCGCATCTTGCGCCTTTCGGCGGGATGCGATTCTTTTTATGACAACTCAAAACTGATCACTGAAAACTGTCTTACTTGTCTGTCAGCGCTTCCACGCCCGGCAGCTTCTTGCCCTCAAGAAACTCGAGCGAAGCCCCGCCGCCCGTCGAGATGTGCGTGATCTGGTCGGCTACTCCGGCCTGGTTGATCGCGCTGACCGAATCGCCGCCGCCGATGATGGACGTGGCTGCCCGGTTGGCCGCTACGGCTCTCGCAATCGCGTTCGTTCCCACGGCGAAGCGCGGAAACTCGAAGACACCCGCCGGCCCGTTCCAGACGATGGTCCTCGCCGTCGCAACCACCTCTTTAATCGCCTCGATCGACTTCGGGCCGATGTCGAGCCCCTGCCAATCGTCAGGAAAATCCACCGAACAGTCCCACACCTGCGTCTTCGCGTCCGCCGCGAAGTTGTCGGCCAGAATGTTGTCGACGGGTAGCAGCAGCTTGACGCCCTTGGCCTTTGCCTTGGTCAGTGTTTCCTTCGCGAGGTCGATCTTGTCTTCCTCGACGAGACTCTTGCCGGTCTTCACTCCGAGCGCGCGCTGGAAGGTGTACGCCATTCCGCCCACGATCACCAGCGTGTCGACTTTGTCGAGCAAGTTCTGGATCACGTCGATCTTGCCGGAGATCTTCGAACCGCCGATGATGGCCACGAACGGCTTCTCCGGATTCTCAAGCGCCTTGCCGAGATAAGTGATTTCTTTTTCCATCAGCAAACCGGCCACGGCAGGCTTCAAATAGTGCGTGATTCCCTCAGTGGATGCGTGCGCGCGGTGCGCTGAGCCGAATGCATCGTTCACGTAGACCTCGGCCAGCGCGGCCAGCGCCTTTGAGAAGGCCGGATCGTTGGCTTCTTCTTCCGCGTGGAAGCGCAGGTTCTCGAGCAACAGCACCTGGCCCGATTCAAGTTGCCGCGCCATCTCCTCGGCAATCTCGCCCACGCAGTCCGGCGAGAAGGCAACATTCACGCCCTCGCCCAGCTTCTTGTCGAGCAGTTCGCGCAGCCGTGTTACCACCGGCTTGAGCGAATACTTCAGGTTGGGCTTGCCCTTGGGCCGGCCCAGGTGCGAAGCCAGAATGACCTTGGCATTTTGCCGGAGCGCGTATTCGATGGTGGGCAGCGTTGCGAAAATGCGCGTGTCGTCGGTGATGGCCGTGCCGTCTTCAGTGAGCGGCACGTTGAAATCGACGCGGATGAACAGCCGCTTGTTGGTCAGTTCGATGTCTCGAATCGAAAGCTTGGCCATGGAGGATGCCTTTCAGAAACAGTGAATAGTGGTTAGTGAATAGTGGTTAGTAAGTAATCGCCGATGGTCAACAGCCGCTTTGTCAAAGAGGGGCAGCAGCTTGGTTGGAGTGACTGCGCCCTAAAGCAGTCACTCCAAAACTAACCACTAACCACTAGTCACTAACCACTGTTTCTTACAGCCCCTTCTTGGCCAGGAAGCCGATGAGGTCGACGACGCGGTTCGAATAGCCCCACTCGTTGTCGTACCAGCTCAGCACCTTCACGCTTTGGCCCACGACCTTGGTCAGAGGCGCGTCCACGATCGAGCTGCGCTTGTCGCCCTTGAAGTCCGAGCTGACCAGCAGGTTGGAGTCGACGCCCAGTATCCCCTTCAGTTTCCCCTCGGAGGCGGTCTTGAAGGCGGCGTTCAATGCATCGACTGTTGTGGGCTTCTCGGCGATGTAGGTCAGGTCGACGATCGAAACGTTCGGCGTTGGAACGCGAATCGCAAAGCCGTCCAGCTTGCCGGCCGTCTCAGGGATCACGAGCTTCAGCGCCTTGGCGGCCCCGGTAGAGCTGGGAATCATGTTCAATGCGGCGGCGCGGGCGCGGCGCAGATCCTTGTGCGGAAAGTCGAGAATGACCTGGTCATTGGTGTAGCTATGAATGGTGGTCATGATGCCGGAGACGAGGCCCGTGGTTTCGAGAATCACCTTGACGACCGGCGCCAGGCAATTGGTGGTGCAACTGGCGTTGGAAATGATGTTGTGCTTCGCCGGATCGTACTTTTCCTCGTTCACGCCGAGGACGATGGTAATGTCCTCGTTGGTGGCCGGCGCCGAGATGATGACCTTCTTGACGGTCGCGCCCAGGTGTGCCTTGGCTTTGGTCGCGTCGGTAAAGTGGCCGGTTGACTCGATCACCACCTGTGCGCCTACATCGGCCCAGGGCAGCTTGGCGGGGTCGCGCTCGGCCCACACCTTGATCTTTTTGCCGTCGACCGAGATAAAGTCGTCGCCCGACTTGATCTCGTTGGACAGGTTGCCCAGAATCGAGTCGTACTTGAGCAGGTGAGCCAGCGTCGCCGGGCTGGTCAAGTCGTTGACGGCGACAAAATCGATTTCATTATTGCCAAGCGCGGCCCGCAAGACGTTGCGTCCGATGCGGCCGAAGCCGTTGATACCAACCTTTACTGCCATGTGTCGTTTCTCCTTCGCGGTCGATGTTGCATGTGGTTTCAAAATCCGGGTCGTACTGCGTCTGAAGTGGGCCTCAAATGGGATTCCACCAAACCCTTGATCGTATCATTGCGGGCTCGGTGGAAACATGAAAGCGCGACGGCTTTCCGCACACGATTCCCTACCGTCAGGATGGCGTTCCCGCGATGGAACTGTATGTGACGGAGTGCACAAGATTTGCAGCGCACTCGCCGAGTATGGTATTCGGGTGGAAGCGAAGGCTTTCAGCAAGGACGAACAAGCAACATGAGAAGACGCTCCAGACGCGGACCAAATACTTCAGAATCCACGGGCAAAATCGGCCAGGAACTCCCATCGAATCAACCGGCTCCGCTGGTTCCGCTCTATCCAGATGACGTGCCTGCGCGCCCGCCCGCAGCGCCGCGCGCCCATGAACCCCGGCAGGCGCAGCCGGCGCGGCCGCAGCGCGCAGCCTCTCCAGAACGGCCCGCTCGGCCGCAGTTGCCAGCGAAGCAAGAGTGGCCCAAGAAGCCGGAGTGGAACGTCCCGCCTGGCTCGTCCGCGCGGCTCGAAGTTGAAACGCAGCCCGAGATGCCAGCGAAACCTGTTGCTCCCGGACCCGGCGAGGGCTCGGCCCAGGCGCCCAAAGGATTCGTGGTCCTCGCCATCGGCCTGCCCGGCTCGGGCAAAACCACCTGGTTCGGCCGCCGTGGCGTCACCCCGCTCTCCAGCGACCTTCTGCGCAACATTCTCTTTGACGATGTTGAAGAACAGCGCTACCAGGGCCTGGTCTTTTCCACGCTCCGCTCGCTTCTGCGCGCGCGGCTCATCGCCCGCATGCCCGCGAACTATGTGGACGCGACCAATCTCTCCATCCACGAGCGCCGCCAGTGGATCAAGATGGCCAAGAGCTTCGGCTACGAGGTGCAGGCCGTCTTTTTCGATGTGCCGCTCGATGTGTGCCTCGACCGCAATCGCCAGCGCGACCGCTCGGTCAGCGAGGACATCATGCGCAAGATGGCCGAGAAGCTGAAGCCCCCGGTCTTCGAAGAGGGATTTGAGAAGATCACCGTGGTGAGGGTGAAGAGTGCGGGGTAGGGCTTACTGCTTCGGCGCAAAGACGTGAGCTGCATTAGCAATGCACGCGGCTTGCATGTGGCCCGGGATCGAGCGTTCCAAGGGGCAGACTTCGAAGTCTCCGTAGACGGTCCATCCACCTTGATCAGGCGTGTTTTGGGGAAAGGTGAAATGGAGTTCGGGGGCCTCATTGTCGAGAGTCTGGCTGTCGTGGCTGAAGCCGTATTGATTGCTGTAGATGCCGAAGATGTGGTGGGTTCCAATTTGCCAGAGCCTAGTGGAGGGCGTGCCATTGCCAGCGCTAAGCCTGCCATGGACATGTAATCAGTTTGAAGCGATTGCAGGAGTCTTACAGGGCTCTTGACGGTAATCCTTCCCGGCCAATTCTTGGGAAGAAGCAAGTAAGGCAAGGATAGCGATCAGTCGAAACATATCAGACATCCTACGCCAGTTTCAAATCAGACGCTGCTCGAGCCCATACCCGCAGTTCCCTTACGTGCGCTGCAGGACGTCCGGAGGCTGCCGCAGATCCTTCGTCGCTGCGCTCCTCAGGATTACAGAGCTGGGAGGTCGGCGGAGCGGCTTAAGAAGGCCAATCGGCTGTTGAGAGATTAAGTTTGCATTTGCGCTGCCGATTAGAACATACAGACCGCATTCGCGCAGGAATACCACCATGATGATTAAGACCTCCGGCGATGCCCGAAGACATTGGCGCGAGTTGCTCGACGCCGCGCAAAAATCTCCCGTAGCAATTACGCGCAAAGGAGTGGTTGTGGCGTACGTCATCTCGCCAAAAATGATGGATGAGCTGGTGAAAATGCGCACTGATCTCGGAGGTAGATAATGAGAGTGCGGCAGAGGTTCAACAATGATCACTTCCCCTGCACCCTCCCCCTACACCGAGCCCTGGCTCCGCGGCACACACATCGACGTTCCCGCTGCGGGCCGCGCCGTTCTGCACGCGCTAGAGCTTTCCCTCGACGACCTGACGAAGTGGACTGCCGGCCTGACCGACGCGGAAGTTCGGTCCCAGTCGCTCGGACTCACGTCCATTGCCTTTCACCTGCGCCACATCGCGCGTTCGGCCGACCGCATTCTGACTTACGCGGAGGGCAGGCAGCTCTCAGCGGAGCAGCTTGCTGCGCTCAAGGCCGAACAGGATGGCGCCGGGCAGGGTGGAGCGGAGCAGACCGGAGAAGGGAAGCAGGAGGCTCTGGCAGAGTTGCTCGCGGAAGTCGAGGTTTCCTTCAGCGATGCTGCCGATCGCATTCGCGTGCTGGCCACGGCCGACCTCAACACACCGCGTTTCGTTGGGCGCAAGCAGTTGCCCACGTCGATCGGTGGCGCGATGATCCATGTGGCGGATCACACGCTACGCCACACCGGGCAGGTGGTCACCACGGCGAAGGCGATCAAGGCGCTCAGAACCTAAGCGGTGCTCCGCGCACCTAAGACTTCAGCTCAGAATCGGCACCGCAGGAATGCATCGACGTAGATGGTGAGAGATGTGCGGGCGAGGACGCCCGCACGACAGCCGGTCTGGAGACCGGCGCTACAAAAAGGGCTGGAGGCCGGCGCTGCCGCGCGCCGCTTACCCAAACGGCAAGACATACCTCAACCCGCCACTCGCAATAAACACCCTAATCCGTCACTGCTGATCGGCGCTGGCTCCGGCCGCAAGGTCGTTGCCAGTGTTGATCTGGGTTGGCGGCAGCAGGCGATATCCATCGCGCGTGCGGATGTGGTACTTCTCCATGCCCGGGCCGACCAGCTTTATGCTGATCGATCGCCATCCCCGGTTGGGATTGGCCTGCGGATAGTAGCTGACCGAGTAGAGGTGGCTCAGGTCCTCCTGGATGGAAGCGAAGGCCTGTTTCTCCTTGCGCCAGGTGCCGGCAAAGTAGGCCTTGCCGCCGGTCGCTTTGCTCATGCGCTCAAAAGCGGCGGTTGAAACGGGATCCTCCTGCGCCAGCCGGGTGCTCACTATGTAGATGATCGTGCCGGTGTCCTGGGCCAGCTCCGCCACGTCCTCGGGAGGAACCGAGCTGGCGTCGTCGGGACCGTTCGAGAAGACCACAATCGCCTTGCGCCCGGTCAGCGAGGCCGCATCCTTCACCGTAATCAGCAGGCTGTTATAGAGCGCGGCGTCATCTCCGGCAACCGTGCTGCGCACGCCGTTCACCACGCGGAAGCGGTCCGCGGTGAGCAGAGTCGACCGCGAAAGATCGCGGCTATACGAATAGAAGGCGATCTGGCTTGCGCTATCCATCGAGCGCACAAAATCGGAGATGGCGTCCTGGGCGTAGACAAATCCGCGATACATGTAGTTGCTGGTGTCGAAGAGAATGAAGATATTCGCCCCGGCCATTGTGGAAGCCATTGCGGCGGCGGACAGGCGATCGGGGGCGCTGATCGCGTCGCCGCCCGGCGCCGGCGCGGCGGGGCCGGACGCCTCGCTCGGGCTCTGTGGCTGGATGCTCTCGCTCGGCCGAATCGCGGGTCCATTGCCTTCTTCGAAAGTCGAGATCCGCTGCGGAATCTTGTCTTCGGAGATCTGAAAATTCTCGGGCTTCAGACCGCTGATGTAGTTACCCTTGCTGTCGGTCACGGCCACGTTCAACTGCACCAGGTTCACGGTGACGCGCAGATGCGTTGCCTCATCCTGAGCCGCGAACCGCGGTTCGCCGGCTAGCAGGAGCAACGCACAGAAACCTACGCCGATACATGCGACTGTCTTATTTCTTTTGATCATCGCTCTATGAACCCCCGTTCGCTTTTTCGTTGCTGCCGCCGGCAAAGCCTGCCGTGCCGATGGCAATCTTGCCCTTGCGGAACTCTTCGCCGGTCTGATCCATGGCGCGCAACAATGCCGGCCAATCGTCGATGCTGGTGGCGGAGATGTTGGCCACCATCCGCCGAGTCAGCTCGGGAATGAGCACGTTGAGCGCTGCCGGAGCATAGCCCTTTTCATCCGCCAGGCGCGCCCAATAAAGGTTGCCGGACTCCCACGATTCGCCGAAGAGCCGGCTTGCGACGCCCCCGGAGACAGGAAACGGTTCTGCCGCCAGCAGAGCGCAGGCATTGGTCGCCGCCATCGTGGGGTGCGGAGAGCCGAAATCCCTGGCCAGCCTTTGCGGAGACGTATCCGCGGGATTTCTCCGCACCAGATCGTCGAGTTCCTGGTTGGCAGGGCCCCATTGCGCTGCCTGCTCCGGGTATCGTCTGCGGAACTCGGCCGCCAGATAGAAGGTATCGGTGGGAAGCAGCTGCGCTGCCAGAGCCGCCGCGCCTTCCTTGTGTGCGAGCGATTTCTCCATCTCGTCCACTTCCCCCCATCCCATGCGGTCACTAAAGATCGCGATCACTTTCTCGCGCAAATCCGCATGGTCTGCCGAACCCTTGATCAGTTCCTCTCCGGCGCCCTGATAAAGATTCACGGCATGCAACTCGGCGCGGCTCACGCCCCACCAACGAGGCAGAGTCGCATTCACGAGCAGTTCTGGCACTGTCTCTCGCCAGATGAGCGCCTGAAGTTTCTGCGGCGAGATAAAATCCTCTTCCGTCATCGCCAGCACGTAAGGCAAATCTGCGAGCGATCCGATCAGGTAGGCGCCGCCGCCGGCTGTTGCGCCAATTCCAATCAGCGACGGCGCGCCCCAGATCTGATCCACGCCCTGAATCGAAGACGCCGAGAAATCGTGCGAGCGCACGAAAAGCGGATTGCTGTGCAGAACCTGCGCGCCCGGCGGCTCGTAGTAGGCGTAATTCAGGCCCACCAGTGTGTCTCTCAGGAACGGCGCCAGCCGCGCCCGCGCAGACTCCAACTGCGCCGGTGTCCCCGGAGCCTTGATCACTTTGGACAGATTGGTCCGCACCTGCAGTTCCGCGTGACGGTTCACGTAGACCGACGGTGACCAGGTCACACGCTCGCCTTCGGTAAAAATAGGCCGCGGCAGCTCGAATTCGCGCAAGGTTTCCGCCAGGGCCAGAAGGCTGTCGCCGTTCTTTGCACCCTTCGCCATGTCGCCCAGGCCATCGTAGAGTCCGAAGAGATTGTCCAAGGAGACCAGCCGCTGGTCGTCGAGCACGGCGCGGATTCTTCGCACCAGTTCGTCATGGATGCGCGTTCCCTCGGGGCTGCTCTGCCGCGGGCCCGCAAGAAGATCGACAGCCTCATCCTCGGTTGGGTCCGCATTGCCCCCGGCGGCAACAATGATGGATTTGAGCGACTTGCGCGCCGCATCGAATAGCAGCGTCGCCGAAGAAACGTCCCCATAGGCCTGAACCGCGCTTTGCCACGAGGAATTCACGCCGTCTTCCGCTATCTGTCCTTGCCGCGCCAGGATCTGCCAGAGCCCAACCTCGGCCTGAAACGCTCCCAGCGCATTGGACCGAAGCGACTGATTCGAGACGCCGTCGATGCGATCGGCCGCATCGATAAAGTCCTTGATCGAAGCGTCGTCCAGCGCCGGAAATTCGACGAAAATGTTATACCAGTCGTTCAATGTGTAGTATTTTGCGACAAGCAGGCGCGCAGTATCGCCCGATAGGCGCTTCTCCGCCGGTCGCGCGGCATCGATCGCGCTAAGAATCAGATAAACCTGTGCCGGCCCGTCCAGCGTCGTAATGTTGGAATAAGCCACCATAGCCTCGAGAATCTCTTCGGCGTTGCCTGCGCTGCCCGCGTGCCGGCTCGAGTCGTGCGCGCGGTGCAGCTTCTTCTCCCGCGCGAACACCTCCTGCCAAACGCTCAGATCGCCGGGGATCAGCGGCTGGCCTGACGCGTCCCATTGCAAGCGGTTGAAGAGCAGAAGCAGAGCAGGATTCCTTGTGAAAACGCTGCTGGCCGCATCGACGTTGGGAACTTGTGAATGATAAGCCTCATAGAGGTTCTTCAGGCGCTCTCCTTGTGCGAGACGTGCCTGCTGATCGGGGCTCACTCGCGCCAGGGCATCGAAGTATGCCGCCAGCCAACCATGGTCCTTCGCCAGCAACCGGACGACGAAGTCTCCCGGCGAATGCGAACTCACCCCAACCAGTTCTTCCCAGGCGTGGGCCGCGGCGTCGCCTCCGGGCAATACAACAGCGCCGTTGCGAACGCACAGGCGGCTCCCATAAAAGTCGAGAACGGGAGCATAGAAGAGCAACCGCGCGAGTCCGGGCGACTGGAAAAGAGCTCCCCTGGTCTCCGGATCGAGACGAGCCAGCGCAGAATAGAGCCGGTCAGCATTCTCGTTGTTCATCAGCAGGCCGAGAAGCGACTGCCCGGCTCGCTGTTTCGCCGGAAGGAGCGTCAACCAGTCCTCTTCGCGAAACAAGACGGGAACCCGAGTCGCCGGATAGGCGTATGTAAACTCAGTGCCCTGCTGCAGGGACTCTTCCAGCCTCGTCAGCGGAAATCCTGAGTCCAGCGTGAGAAACGCGCGGTCTGCATTGGCGGTGATCAAGGTCGCGCCTTTCTGGCTGCAACCGTCCTCGAACTGGTAACCGAGAACCTGAATCAGAGGCCCCACATCGCTGCAACCCGTCACGTGGATCGCGCCATTCCAAACGGCCAGAGGCTGCAGTTGCCTTGCCTCCTGCACATACCGGTCCTCCAGCACCAGGTATTCCGTCTTCTTCCCAAGCTGATGGCCGTAGAGGAATGCATTGCGAGCCATCAGCGGGAGCACCTCGCCGGGTTGACTCTCCTGGCTGATGCCGGCCATGCGCAAGAACGACCGCAGCGGTCCCGGAATCACTATCGTTTCAGCGGCATTGCCCGCGGGCGGATCGTCGTCGGCAGTTGACCTTCCTCCTTGAGAGGCAGGTTCGGCGGCGCGCGCAACGCAACAGGCTCCGAATATGAGCAGCGTTATTGCAAACCCGGTGGAGAGACGATGCGGCAGTTTCATCGCGATACCCCTTCCAATCCTCGGCCAACCGGCCCGGTTGAGGGATTGATCCGCACACGAAGCGAAAATGCAAGTCAGTTCTTCTCGCCAGGCGGCGAAGCAGAAAATGGCCCACAATCTGACCTGTTTTCCCAGTCTTCCATTTCTTCGTACAGGATCAATGCGTATGATGGGCCGCGCCCGGAAATCCGATGCCCCGTTGCGCCAAAAAAGCACAGCGTCGCTTTATCGAATGGAACCAGCAATAGCGAACAAACGAAGGGCAGGGAAGTAGGAGAAATCAATCACCTGTTGCGGTGATCTCTTCACGTGTAAGAGAGGGTAGCAGGCAACCGCGACGCTGAGAAGTCTTTTTCTTGTAATTTTAAGCGGCTCATCGAAAGCACGGGATCTGTGGTCTCCTGGGGGACAGGAGCGGTAGACCCATCAGTGCCCATCCAGCACCTTATGCAGGGAGTTCCAGTCTTGAAAGATGCGCCGTGAGCAGGAGCGCGGGATGCACCAATATCTGTGCATTGCGCATCCGGCTTCAAACGCGGTTTGCCCCGTCCAAACTGGCAGCAGACCAGCCCGCTTCTTTAGAAAATCGCTTTTCTGCTTGCCCGTCGCGTGTTCTCCGGCTACACTGGTCTGCGGCTTGAGGGTGAGTAGTTTAGCCGATTCATTCGCGACGGGAAGAGCTCCATTCCGCCAGGCCTTTTGCTTGAGCCGCGAAGTCCGGCTCGAGCAGAACAGGTGAGAAAGCGGCCGCAAGCGCCGTGGAAAGACGAGGCACCTATGACTGAAAGGCTCTCCTTCGGTGAGAAGTTTGGCTATGGCCTGGGTGATATGGCGGCCAATTTCGTCTTCCAGGCCATGTTGGCCTTGCAGTTGGACTTCTACACCCACACCTTTGGCCTTACGCCGGCTCAGGCCGGAACGCTCTTCCTCGTCGTCGGGCTTGGGGTCGCGTGCCTCAATCCGGTCATGGGCGTCATTGCCGACCGCACAAACACACGTTGGGGCAAGTTTCGCCCCTGGCTGTTGTGGTCCGCAGTACCTTTCGGCGTCATTGGCGTGCTCACCTTCACCACGCCCAATATCAGCCCCGCCGCCAAGATCATCTATGCGTGGACGACCTACATCCTGCTGCGGGTCGTTTATACGGTCAACAATGTTCCGTACGCCTCGCTCACCGCGGTCATGACGTCCGACCCCGATGAACGGACCAGCATCGCTTCCTATCGGCAAATCTTTGCCAACTCCGCCGGCTTCATCGTCGCCAGCCTCGCGATTCCTATGGTCAGGTTCTTCGGCCACGGCAACGACGCGCTTGGCTATCAGCTCACTATGGGGTTGCTCTCGGTTCTCAGCGTCATCTTTTTCATCATTGCCTTCCTGTCCACCAAGGAGCGCGTCCAACCCGACCCGCAGCAAAAGGCCGATCTCGGTCAGGATCTCTCCGACCTTTTCAAGAATCGTTCTTGGGTGGTGCTTTTTATGGCCACGTTGTTCTATTTCATGGCGATCGTAATCCGCGGAAACGTGATGCTGCCCTATTTCCGCTATGTGGCGGGCAATGCGAACCTCTTCTCGTGGTTCAGCGGATTTGGGCTGGCCTCGCTAGTCGCCGGTGTTGCATGCTCCACCGCGGTCGCGGTCCGCGTGGGCAAGCGTCAGCTTTTTATCGCCAGCATGTTTCTTGCGGGCGCATTTAGTACGGCGCTCCTGTTCATTTCTCCGCACGCCACCGTCGTCATCATCGGTACTGAAGTGCTGCGCCAGTTCTCGTTTGGTTTGTCGGGCCCCATTCTCTGGGCGATGATGGGCGACGTAGCCGACTACGGCGAGTGGAAGACGGGCCGCCGCGCCAGCGGCACTGTCACGGCTGCTGTCGTGTTCGCTCTCTGGGCAGGTCTCGCCCTTGGCGGCGCCATCGCCGGCTGGCTCTTCTCGTTCTATGGTTTCGTCTCCGAGGCTCCGGTGCAGACCGCGCATGCGCAGAGCGGCATCCTTTTAACTGCGAGCGTCTGGGCCGGCTTGGCGTTCTTTGCAACCGCGGTGTGCCTGCTCTTCTATCCCATCTCGCGCGAAGTCAATCGGAAAATCGCGCTCGAACTGGCTGAGCGGCGCAAGGGATTCGCTTCTGGCAAACCCCAATAGGTTTACCATTGGCTTGGCAAGAATTCCGGGAAGAGGGAATCATGCAAACCACTTCACGCGCCGGCACGCGTTCTGTTGCTTTCGCGTTTTTGATCGTGGTTTGCGGCGCGGCTGCCGCTCACGCCCCCGCCACCTTGAAGCAGGCCTTCAAAGGCGACTTTGTCATCGGCGCAGCCATCAACGCAGCGCAGATCTCCGGGCAGGATCAACGCGGCGATGCTCTCATCGAATCGCAGTTCAACTCCATCTCGCCGGAAAACGTCCTCAAGTGGGAGAAGATTCATCCCGAGCCGGGCAGATACGATTTCGGCCTGGCCGACTTGTACGTTGAATACGGCGTAGAGCATCACATGTTCGTCGTGGGCCATACACTGGTTTGGCATAGCCAGGTTCCGGTCTGGGTGTTTCAAGACGAAAATGGCAATCTGTTGACCCGCGATGCATTGCTCGCCAGGCTGAAGGATCACATCGACACGGTCGTCGGCCGCTACAAAGGCAAGATCCGGAGCTGGGACGTCGTCAATGAAGCGCTCAACGAGGATGGCACGTTGCGCCAGTCGCTCTGGTACAAGATCATCGGCCCCGACTACATCGAGAAAGCGTTCCAATTCGCGCACGAGGCCGATCCGCAGGCGGAGCTTTTCTACAACGATTACAACCTGGAAAACGAGCCAAAGCGCAGCGGCGCAATTACGCTCATCAAGAAACTGAAACCCGAAGGAATCCCCATCGCCGGCGTCGGCATCCAGGGCCACGATCATTTAGATTGGCCGACTTCAGAGCAGGAGGACGCCACGATCTCGGCTTTCGCTGCGCTCGGCGTCAAGGTGGCGATCACGGAGTTGGATATATCGGTGCTGCCCAACGCGGGCGCCCAGCCGAGCGCCGACGTGAATCTGAGGATTCAGCAGGAAGCCGCGCTGAATCCGTACATCAAAGGGCTTCCCGGCGCCGTCCAGCAGGAGTTGTCCAAGCGCTATTCAGACCTCTTTCGCGTGTACGTAAAGCACCGCGATACGGTCGAGCGAGTCACATTCTGGGGCGTCACCGATGGCGATTCCTGGCTGAATGACTGGCCGGTGCAGGGGCGCACCAATTATCCGCTGCTCTTTGATCGCAGCGGCCAGCCGAAGCCGGCATACGACGCAGTCCTGCACGTTGTATCCGGGCCTCAGAATCACTGAGCGTTCTTCAAGTCGCTCACGCGCATCAGTCCGCGAACTCGCACAGCCCCGTCACGTATTCCGCTGACCCGTCGCGTAGCCACCCATCCAGTTGCGCAGGCTCTTTCAGTTGCTGCCCGCGCGCCCGCGGCACAATCACGTACTCGCACGCTATCTGCGGCAGCGCCGTCATATCTCCCCACAGCTTCTCGAATTGCGCCACGGGATAAATGTCTTCCTGGCCCTTGCCCCAGCGCTTCTTCACGTCCTTCAGCGTGATGTACGTCGGCATGCGCGCAGCCATGGTGCGCATCGCCACCGCCAGCTTCTCTTCGTTTCGCAAGTCCCTTCGGCTCAGACCGAAAACCTTCAGCAGCGCGTCGATGTCGATCCAGAATGTATTCGAGTTGTAATAAGAGAGCGAGAATTCGATCTCCTCCGACGGCAGCGCCAATCCCTCGACCAGACGCACGCGCCCATCGACGCTTGCCAGGCCTCCGCCTCGGTCCTCGATGCGCCGCGTCACCACCTCCGCCGTCATCGTTGCCTTGCGCGCGATGTGCCAGCCCAGAATTCCGGGATCGACATTGACGCCCACCGTGTCCACGTTGTGAACCATCAGCGTCCGCAACTGCGGCCTTGCCTCGAGCATCGCCGCGAGCACGCCGCTGCGGAACAGATTAGGAATCTCGTACCAATGCCCCACCGGGTGCAAGCATTGCAGCGGAAGATTATCGGTGTAGCTGTTCGCTTCGCCCGCCTGCCGCGCCCACGCAATCAGCGCTGCGCGCACGCTCTCGCGCACCTTCTGCGCCTGCGCGTCGAGCAACTGCTGCGGCGTATCCTCCCACGCAAAGCGCAGATCCCGCACCGTCGGAATCAGCCGCAACCCCACGCTCTGCCCCGCGGAAAGATACAGCGGCCCTGTGTACCCGTACGCGCCCTCTCGCTGCAGCACTTCTTCGATTGGCCCGTGCGTCAGGTAGCTCGTCGTAATCGCGTGCGGCACCTCGCATCCAAAACGCTTCCCAGCCCGCCGGCTCTTCGCCAGGTGCACCTCAAGGAACGTGCGGTGTGTGCCGGCAAGTCTGCAGAAAGGGCTCAGCGCCTTGACCACGCCAGCGCCGTGCGTCCATCGGCTGCCCGCGCCGCCGCTCCACGTCACCACCGCGACTGTGCCGGCCGCAAGCGCTTCTTCCCCCATCTTTGTGAACTTCGTGTCCACTTCCCGCCGCGCGTCAAATAATTGTTCCGCAGCCACATCTTCAATCTGAACCGATGCCGGCAGCCGGTTCTGCGCCACTCCGATGTGTCCGGCGCGTAACTCTGCCTGAATGCGCTCGTGCTGGACCGGATCGAATCCGTTCCTGGCCAGCACCGAGTCCAACGTCTCCGCTTGCTCCTCGTCGCGATTGCCATGCGGCAGCAACCGGTCGAGAAAGCCCCGCGCACGCTCGCGCGCGCCCGGCGCGTCATGAGAGAGTGAGCTGAACCGCTCCAGGTCGCCTCGCTCGCATTCCGACAAAAGCCGCTGATCCTTGCGCAGCATCGCTGGCAGCACAGTGTTGTAATAGTCGTCAGGCAGGATTGCATCGGCGCCCAGCTTCAGTTCGGCAAACGTCCCGCGCTCATTGATCGAAAAGTCATAGACCACCGGCTTCATCGCAAACGCCACGCCGCCAGCCAGCTTTCCGCTCACTTCGCGCATGAGATCGCCGAGGCGTTGCTGCGCCTCGGGTTTCCGCTTGGGATCGAAGATGAATCCCATCCCGCCGCCCGACATCCCGCCCAACATCCAGAATCCCCAGAACGCGTCGCCAAACTCGGCGCGCACTTTGCGGATCAGCGTTTCCGTATACAAATTGCTCGCCCACGGAATGATGGTCTGGATCGGTCCATCGAAATTCCTTTGGGTGGCGCCGCCAATCGCGCGCACTTCGCCCATGTGTAAATCCGCGATGATCTCGTCCAGAATTTTGCAGGCCGTCTGCCGCGCGGCCCACTCCGCATCCGAGCGCAGCAAGTATCTTTCCGCCACCATCTCCAGGATCGGGCCCACATCCTGAGCCATGCCGCCGTGCACTAGCACGAGGCTCTCCTGCAGGCGTCGCCGTGTCTCCGCGCTCACCTCGGTCTCAGTCAGAATCCGGTGATTCGGCAGCAGTCGCCCGCGGCTGATCCCGAACTCCGGATCGCCCTCTGCTGCACGCACGCCTTCAATCAGCTTGATCCCCGGCCAAACGCCTCCTGAATCCTGCCAGCCTCCGCCCGACCCGCCCAGCCATTCGCCAAGAATCGCGCGCGCCGCCACGACACGCCGCTCCGCTTCCGCAAGCGGTCCCGTGAGCGACCTCGCCTGCCCCGTCGCGCGCATGAGCACCGAGATCAGCGACGCTAGCAGAGTGGTCGAAACTGCCAGCCTCGATCCCTTCGGGATGTTGTTTACGTGGCTAACGATTTCAATCCCCAGCCCCTCGCGCCCCATCAACTGTGCAAGAACCGCGGTTAGCGGCTGGCCCGAACCTTCCATTCCCGGCGGCACGATGCCCGATGCGATCAACGCTGCCTTCAGCAGCCCCAGATAATCGCGCCCGAAATCGAACAGCTCCTGCAGGTCGCCGATCTCCGCCGTCGCGTCCAGATCGACGCTCACCAGCCGAATCACGGGCCGGTCGACCACGCGCAGATAGGTTTCGACCGGAGGCTTCGGCCCCGCTGCGTTCGCTTCATGAATCGCCAGATCGATCGACACGTTCAGCACGCGCGCCATCTCCGGCAGATCCATCCCCAGAAAAAAGATGTCGCTCCACCCGCTGTGGCTCAAGTCCATGCGCACGGGCGTCGCCTCGCACAAAATCGGGAAGGGATCGCCGTTGCCGCGCATGAGCAGTTCCGGCCGAATGCGCAGCGCATAATCGGCGGGGTGGCCCGTGCGAAACATCCATTGATTGCCTCGCACCGACCGCACGCTTCGCCGCACCTGGTCGGCAAGCGTCTGAAACGCGAGCCCGCGATACGCGGCGGCCAGCGCGCTGGAAATGCCGTCGCTCGGTCCCTCGCCCTCCTGGGCAGCGAGAAAGATCCCGATGGCCTCTTCATACCTCCGGCTCAACAATTGTTCGTAACCATGAAAGGGGATCAGCGCTTTGCCGGTCGCGATCGCGTCGTCTCTTGCCGGCAGGTGAAATCGATGGATCGCGTAAAGAAAAAAGAGGGCCCGCACCCGCTCGTAGAGGTTTTCGCTTGAGTGCCTGAGCCTCTCGAGCTCTGCCGCTTCGTCCAGTAATTGTTCCGTTGTTGCGTTTCGGCAAGAATCATCGAGGGAGCGATTTCGAATCTGCGGATCAGCCGCGGTGATGATCTTCCATAGTCCGCTCACGCACCTTCTCCCTTCACGGGCATCTCGCGAGCAGCAAGAACGTTTACAAGGTGAGTCAGAACATTGTCGCGATCCTGCCCGCTCAACGCCAGCGCGAGCTGCGCGGTAAACAATCCATACTTCACGCCCACATCGAAGCGTTGGCCCGTCTGAATCATCGCCAGGTACTGCTGACGCTCGGCCAACACAGCCAGTGCCGCAGAAAGGGTTACGCGCCCCGCGGTCGCTGCGATCAGCATCTCCGAGAGAATCGCAAAAATCGCCGGCGTGAGCACGTGCATGCCGTAGAAGCACAAGTACTGCCCGCTGCGCAGCCCGGGAACGATCAGGTCTTGTTCCGCTTCTGTCGGCGTCGGTTTCTCGCGCACCGTCTCCACGCGATACAAGCCCGGCTTGCCCGTAACCGGCTGTCCGCCCACGGTTCCGTAGAAGGGAAGCAGGCTCTCTCGCGTCACCTGTACCGCAGAAATCGCGCAACCTTCAGCCGCCGCTGCTTCAACCAGGCCCTTCGCGCTTCCGCTCGCTTCCTGGCCAACATAAATGTGATCGCCAACGAAGTGCAGAAACGGCTCGTCCTTCACAAAGCTCCTGGAGCTGAACACGGCGTGCGCGTAGCCCCGAGCTTCCTGCTGCACAACGAACGTCAGCCTCGCGCCGTCGTCGGCCAGCAGCCGAGCGTAGGGTTCCTCGTCGCCAGGCCACACGACGATGCACACATCGGTGATGCCTGCGCGCACAGCTTCGCGCACCACCAGGCTCAGCACCGAGCGCTCCACGCCCTGCTGGTCAAACAAGGTCTGCATCGGCAGGTTGCGCTGGTTCCTACCCGCAGCCGTAATCACGGCCTTTCTAATTTGCATGTGGATCATTTTAGCGCGGCGAACGCCACGCACATCGCCATAAGTTGCCCGGCTCTTCTAGTGCGCCCACTGCGAGCAGAACCGCCCTCCGCACAGCGCGGCCAGCCTGCTCACTCGCCACCGCTCTATCCCACCGCCTGCACAGAGCCCTTGCCGGCCAGCTCTTCCACGCGCTCGACCCAGCCGCGGTCAGCTGCCACGCTCATGCCTTCCGGTTCCAGAATCACCGCGTACTCGCCCTTTTTCTCGAGCTGCAGCATCACCTTTCCCGGTCCTGGAGCAGCCTCCGCGGCGCTCTTCAGTTGCGCCAGAATCTCATCCGTAGCGCGATCAAGATTAATGCGAATGCGCACGCCGCCCGGCAGCTTCACTTGCACATCTTCGAGCGCCTGCACCTGGCTCACCGCAATCTTCGGCGCCGCATCCTCGTCGCCCATCAGCGTTCCGCGCACCAGTACCGGCGCCTCAATCTTCAATCGCTGCGCCAGCCGCTCATAGTCGCGCGCAAAGCAAATCAGCTCGATCTTGCCCGTCGCGTCTTCCAGCGACGCTTGCGCGTAGAGCCGCTGGTCGCGCCGGCTCTTCTGCACGCGCAGTCCGTGAATAATCCCCGCCACCTGAAGCTCGTCCGCCATATCCGCCTGCGCGCCCCAGCGCCGCTCCGGCGGCTTGCGCTCCAGCGCCTCGGCAACAGTGATCACGCCCGTCAAGTTGCGCAACTTTTCCGCGTACTTGTCCAGCGGATGCCCCGACACGAAAAATCCCAGCACTTCTTTCTCGTTCGCCAGCCGCTCGCTTTCCTCCCAGTCGGCGGCAGCCGGCAGCGCATCCGCCTCGCGCCCCCGCGCAGGTGTCTCGTCGAATAGACCAAACAATCCGCTCTGTCCTTGCTCCGCATCGCGCTGCGCCTTCTGCGCCCGCTCCATCGCTTTGTCCACTGCTGCCATCAACTGCCCGCGCGTGCCCAGCGAGTCCAGCGCGCCCGCCTTGATCAGCGACTCGATCACCCGCTTGTTCATTAACCGGAGGTCGATCTTCTCGCAAAACTCCCAGAAGCTCTTGAATCGCCCGCCGGCTTCCGCGCGCGCCTTCAAAATCGATTCGATCGCATTGCCGCCAACGTTCTTCACCGCAGCCAGCCCGAAGCGAATCGCCTGGCGATCCTCGACCGTGTGCGGCGTGAACTGCGCGCCGCTCACCTGCACGTCCGGCGGCTCCACGCGAATGCCGATCTCGCGGCATTCGCCGATGTACTTCACCACGCTGTCGGGTTTCGACGTCTCCGACGTCAGCAGAGCCGCCATGAATTCCACCGGATAATGCGTCTTCAAATATGCTGTCTGGTACGCCACCAGCGCGTACGCCGCCGAGTGCGACTTGTTGAATCCGTACCCCGAAAACTTCGCCATTTGCTCGAAGATTTCTTCCACCGCCGCCTTCGGATGCCCGAGCTTGGCCGCGCCCGTCATAAAACGATCGCGCTGTTCCGCCATCGCCTTGGGATCTTTTTTCCCCATCGCGCGCCGCAGAATATCCGCCTCGCCCAGCGAGTAGCTCGCCAGCACGTTGGCGATGCGCATCACCTGCTCCTGGTAGACAATGACGCCGAACGAATCCTTCAAAATCCCTTCCAACGGCGGCAGCAGAAACTCCACCTTGCGGCGCCCCCACTTGCGCTCAACAAAATCGTCGATCATGTCCATCGGCCCCGGCCGGTAGAGCGCATTCAGCGCTGTCAAGTCCTCTACCGTGTCCGGCTTGTAGCGTCGCAGCACGTCGCGCATCCCGCCCGACTCAAACTGAAACACCCCCGACGTCAGCGCCGTGTGAAACACGCGCCTGAAAGTCTCCGGATCGTCCATCGGCAACAGATCGATGTCGAGTTTTTCCCCGCGCGTCTGCTCAATCAGCTTCAGGCAATCGGTAATCACCGTCAGCGTGGTCAGGCCCAGGAAGTCCATCTTCAGCAGGCCCATCTTCTCCACGGCCTTCATATCGTAGGCCGTCACAATTTCATCGTTCTTGGTCCGGTTCAGCGGCACCAGTTCCGTGAGCGGACGCGGCGCAATCACTACCGCCGACGCATGAACGCCCGCCCCGCGCACCAGCCCCTCCAGTTTCTTGGCCGTGTCAATCAGCTCGCGAACCTGCTTGTCGCTGTCGTAGGCCTTGCGCAAATCCGGAGATTCCTTGAGCGCCGCATCGATCGTCACTCCAATCGTCGCCGGAATCAGCTTCGCAATGCGGTCCACGTCGCCATAGGGCATGTCCATCGCGCGCCCGCAATCCTTGATCGCCGCCTTGGCCGCCATCGTATTAAACGTGATGATCTGCGCCACCTGCTCGCGCCCGTACTTGCGCGTGACGTATTCGATCACTTCGCCGCGCCGGTTCATGCAGAAGTCCACGTCGATGTCCGGCATGGTGACGCGCTCCGGGTTCAGGAACCGCTCGAAGAGCAGCACATTCTGCAGCGGATCGATGTTCGTGATCTCCATCGCATACGCCACCAGCGACCCCGTCGCCGATCCGCGTCCCGGCCCCACCGGAATCCCATGATCGCGCGCATACTTGATAAAGTCCCACACGATCAGGAAATATCCCGAGTAGTTCATCTGCTTGATGATGCCGATCTCGAAGTTCAGCCGCGACTCGTACTCATCCGGCGTTGCGCGCCTCACTCCGCGCAGCTCCAGTTGGCGCACCGCCGTCTCCATCCGCTTCTTCAACCCCGCGCGGCATACCTCCTCGAAGTAGCTCTCCGACGTGTGTCCCGCCGGTACCGCGAAATCGGGAAATGGAGTGTCCACCTTGTGCAGCGTCAAGTTGCAGCGCTCGGCAATCTCCATCGTCCGCGCGATCGCCGCCGGCGAATCCCTGAACACCTGCGCCATCTCGTCGGCGCTCTTCACGAAGAACTGGTCGCTATCGAACTTGAAGCGGTTGGCGTCGTGGATTTTGGAGCCGGTCTGCACGCACAGCATTACGTCGTGCGCGTGGCTATCGTCGCCACAGAGGTAATGCGAATCGTTCGTCACTACCAGCGGAATTTCCAGATCTTTTTCCAGCCGGTACAAATCCGCCTGAATCTTTCTCTCCTCCTGCAGCCCCTGATCCTGAATTTCGAGGAAGAAATTCCCTTTGCCGAAGATGTCCTCATATTGTTGCGCCACCGCCTTGGCCTTGAAGTATCTCTCCGCGGCGTCCAAATTCTCGTCGCCCAGCACCTCGCACAACTCGCCGCTCAGGCAACCCGAGAATCCAATCAACCCTTTCGCATGCTCCGCCAGGTACTTCTTGCTCACCCGCGGCTTCCGGTAAAACCCGTTCAGGCTCGCCTCAGACGTCAGCCGGATCAGGTTCTGGTAGCCTTCTTCGTTCTGGGCCAGCACCAGCAGATGGTTGTACTCGCTGGTCCGCGAGTTGCCCGTTGAAGGCAGGCTCACGCCGCCAGAGTCGTTCCTGGGCGCCTCGGCGCGATGGTCTTCACTTTTGCACACGTAGAGCTCGCACCCAAGGATCGGCTTCACGCCCTTCGCTTCGGCCGCGTCAAAAAAGTGCACCGCTCCGTAAATATTCCCGTGGTCCGTCATGGCGACGGACTTCTGCCCCAGCGCCGCCACGCGGTCCACGAGCTTGTAGACGTCGCAAGCGCCGTCAAGCAGCGAATACTCCGTATGCAAATGCAGGTGCGTGAATTCAGACATACCACCTCCGATTCTAGACGCCACGAAGCCTCTAACGCCCCTGCAAAAGACCGGTTGAAATCTTGCCCATCTGAGGAAAAGATCACTCTCCAGCACCTGCAACATCACTCAATCCCGCTAGAATGTCCTCAAGAATAAGGGGGCTCACGATGCCAATCACGGTTGCTGAGGATCTGATTGCTGCAGCAGGGCTTGGAGATTCAATAGCAGTGGAAGCCCTGCTCAACGACGGGGCTGACGCCAATGCAAGGGACAAGCTGGGACAGACGGCGCTGATGGCGGCCGCCTTGAACGGGCGTCTCAGGGTGGTGGAGGCGCTCCTTAAACGCAGAAAGCCGTGGTGGAATCTATTTGCCAAAGGGGCCCAAGTCAATGCCAGAAGAAATGACGGCAGATCGGCCCTGATGTTTGCCTCAGCGGATTGTCACCTCGATGTCGTGAAGGTGCTGCTCGATAGAGGGGCCAAGGTAAATATCAAGGACACCGGCGGATATACCGCGCTGGTACTTGCCGCTCCTCCGAGAAAGGGGAGCCGCGAGGTGGTGAAGCTGCTGATCGACAAGGGGGCCGACGTTAATGCCACACCGCGAGATGGTTGGTCCGCGCTGATGTGGGCCTCCCAGTCGGGACACCTCGACATTGTGCAGGCTCTGCTCGCGAAAGGGGCAAGGGCTACCGCGACCGAGCAGGTCGATGGCAGGACGGCACTGATGTACGCTTCCGACGAAGGCCACATCGAGGTAGTAAAGTCGCTTCTCAACGCGGAGACCAACGTCAGTGCAAAGTCGATAGGCGGAGGGTATCCCGGGAGGACCGCATTAATGTGGGCCTCCCATAGAGGTCACGTCGAGGTACTAAAAGTATTGATTGACAAGGGAGCTGACGTCAACGCTAGAACGGACTCCGGCAAGAGCTCGCTGGCGGTCGCCGAAGACCCTCAGGTCAGATCCTTATTGATTCGAGCTGGCGCAAAGGCATGATAGGGCCGGGTATCCCGGGTCTCGCTCTTGAGACCTGGGATTCAAATCAATACGTATCCTCCCGCCGCAGCCCGCAATAGTGGAGCACAACCTCAGTCCCCTCGACGTCGTAGCGGAAACGGAATCGCCCCGAGCGCAGCCGGTACTGGCCTTCTCCCGCCGCAACTTCGACAAGTTTTTTGATCGCGTATTTACCGCTTTTGTTATAGGGGTCTGAAGCGAGGATCGCGATTGCTCGTTCAAATCGCTCCGCAAGCTCAGGATGCTTGGGCGCCAATTTCTTCATCAGCCGGTCGAAGTGCGAGGTCGTAAGGACGGAGTACGCGGGCGCGTTCATGGGCGCGGTCGGAATTACGCCGTCTTTCTAATGGCGCTCCGCTTCAATTCACCAAGCAGCTTCGCAGCGGGCCGCGTCTTGCCGGCAGTGCGGTCCTTCGCGCTCGCCGCGATGGACGACTTGACTTTCCGGTCGCGCAGCTCAAGGTAGTCTTCCATTTCGTTGGCGGCCATGATGCCGATCACGGGAATCCCGTCCTTCTCCAGGATGAAGTACTCCTTGCTGTTATGCGCCCGCCGGGCAATCTGCCCCAGATTGATGCGCGCTTTGGTAATGGGAAGCCGATTCACGATAGTCATTGATGAACGTTGATTAACCTCAATCAAAATAATATCACATTCACTGCGCGGCGCATATCCCCGATTAGGAGGGATCCTGCGGACTTAGGGGACACCCCGCGCCGCTCAATGCGGACGCTATGCGTCCAGCCTGTCAATCCGCACAATAGCTTGTAATTTCATCGATTTTTCAGTTGCCAGCACATCGCCGCCGTCTGTATGGTGGCGTCCGGGGGTTTTCCCTATGACAAGAAGCAAATTCCTTTCGGGCTCCGTTTTGGGTTTGGTTTGTTTTGCAAGCGGCGTGCTCGTCGCACAGGGCGCTCGTCACCCCAACCTCATGGCGGCGCAAGACCTGATCAATCGTGCCTACGACCGCCTCACCGCAGCGCAGCAGGCGAATGAGTGGGATTTGGGCGGCCATGCTGCTCGCGCGAAAGATCTGCTCGATCAGGCAAAGCACGAGATCAGGGAAGCGGCCGAAGCGGCCAACCACCACCACTAGAGCGAGCTCCCAACCTCTCCGGCGGGAAGGGACTTTCCGATTCGTTTTGTAGTGTCTCTTGCATCTCTCGCCCATCAACTTCGTCTCCGCGAAGGACAGGAGAGCCTTATCTTTTCTTGTCGACCGCTTGCGGTCCGAGCGCCCCATCCTTGTCGTTTCTATTCGAGGAAACAATCGCGGCAAGGGTGGGACAACAGGATTCTCAACCGATTACTGGCCGAGTTGGAGGTAGGGGTGATGATGATGGTGATGGTGGCGGTGATGAACGACAACCACAATCTGCGCCTGCGCCGCATAGGGTAATGCGAAGCAGAAGATGAGCACGAGGCCGAGCAGAATCTTTTTCATAACTCAGTATGCCGCCCGGCAAATCAGAATACAGAGCTACTATGACCACTGCGCGCAGGATCTGAATTAGGCAGGCGGGCGAACAAATTCAGCAAAATCAGCCCGCGCTTCGCTGGGTTTGAGGATCGATTGATCGGCTGGCCGCACTGCTGTTGCGGATGCCTGCTCGGCTTGCTTTTCTCTCCTGTCCCTTTACCCTGCCCATTGGTATACTTGGAAATGTGACCACAACTGCCGCTGAATCCATTCCCCATCACGGCTCCAATCACAGTTCGGGCAACGCTTCCCGTGGCAAGAAGCGGGTGTTGCTGCTCAAACCACGTGGTTTCTGCGCCGGAGTAGTCCGCGCCATCGACATCGTCAAGATCGCTCTTGAGACCTTCGGCGCGCCGATTTACGTCCGTCGCGAGATCGTCCATAACCGCTATGTCGTGAATGAGTTAGCGGAAAAGGGCGCGATCTTCGTCCACGAAATCGACGACGTGCCCGACGGCCAGCGCGTCATCTACAGCGCCCATGGCGTCTCGCCCGCCGTCCGCGAGCGCAGCAAAGGCCGCAATTTAAAGGTGATTGACGCCACCTGCCCGCTTGTCACCAAAGTGCACTTTGAGGCCGTAAAGTTCGCCAAGCAGGGCTATTCGCTGGTGCTTATCGGCCACCGCGACCACGACGAAATCGAGGGCACACTGGGCGAAGCGCCCGACGTAACTCATGTAGTTTCAAACGTTGCCGAAGTTGAGGCGCTCGAACTTCCCAACCCCGACCGTGTCGCCTATCTGACCCAGACCACCCTCTCGCTCGACGAGGCGCGCGACATCATCCACGCCCTCAAGATCAAATTTCCCCATATCGTCGGACCGCACTCGCAGGACATCTGTTACGCCACCGAAAATCGCCAGGTTGCCGTGCGCAACGTGGCCCATAAGGCCGACCTCGTGCTCGTCGTCGGCTCCACAAACAGCTCCAACTCCAACCGCCTCGTCGAGGTTTCGCGCAACCTCGGCACCATCGGGTATCTCATCGATAACTCCCAGGCCATCGATCCAAAATGGCTCGCCGGCGTTGAAAATGTCGCAGTCACTGCCGGAGCTTCGGCGCCTGAGATCCTGGTCGAAGACGTGGTCAGTTATCTGCGACAGAACGGCTTCGAAGACGTCGAAGAGATTGAGGTCATGCCGGAAAATGTACGGTTCGGCCTGCCTCCTGAGATTGTGCAAGCAATTGGCAGCGCTGGCGGGGCCGAGCCTGTCCCTGTTCGTTCACCAAGCCGGCGGTACATCGGCCCGGCACACAGCATCAGGACGTGCATCTAACGCGGAACATGAAGACAGATTTCCGTGTTCCAGTTGAGGGTTCGGATTTTCGAGACCACATGATTCAGGATCAGCCAAAAACGCCCACCGCGGTCCCCCGCTTTGGCCGAATCGATGCAGACCTCGCCGATGTGGAGTCGGCCATCGCCGGCGCGCGCGATTGCCTCTTCTCGCTCCAGCACCCTGACGGCTACTGGTGCGGCGAGCTCGAGGCCGACTCGATGCTCGAAGCCGACTACATCTTTCTGCACACGCTGCTCGAGAGCGGCGATCCGGGCCGGCTCAAGCGCGCCTGCGCGGAGATGATGCGCTACCAGAACGAAGATGGCAGTTGGAGCATCTATCCCGGCGGGCCCGGCAACATCTCGCTCTCGGTCAAATGCTACTCCGCGGCCAAGCTCATGGGCATCGGCCCCCACGACCTGCGCCTCGCCAAGTGCCGCGCATGGGTACTCGCTCATGGCGGCGTCACCGCGTGTAACACCTTCACCAAAATGTATCTTTGCGCGCTGGGCGAGTACGACTACGACGCCGTCCCCGCCATTCCGCCTGAGATCGTCCTCTTTCCCAATTGGTTCTACTTCAATATTTACGAGATCTCCGCATGGTCGCGCTCCATTCTCGTCCCGCTGGCCATCATGTACGCAAAAAAGCCGTACAAGAAAATTCCCCCGGAGCAGGGAATCGACGAGTTGTTCGTGGGCGGCCGAGCCAATTCCATTCTCCGAGTGCGCATCGATCGCAAACACCTCATCTCCTGGCGCAATTTCTTCCTCATTCTGGACCGGCTCATGCACTGGTCTGAAGCCGTTCACCTGCGCCCGCTGCGCACTCTGGCGATGAAGCGCGCGGAGAAGTGGATGCTGGAGCGGCTAGAGATGACTGACGGTCTCGGCGCCATTTATCCCGCCATGCTCAACGCCATCATCGCGCTGCGCTGCCTGGGTTACAGCGAAGACGATCCGCAGGTGATCCGCGCGCGCGACGAATTTGAAAAGCTCGGCATCGAACAGCCGGCCACGCCAGAAATGCCGGAGCCGACTTTCCGCATGACGCCCTGCATGAGTCCGGTATGGGACACGGCGCAGGCCGTCTACACGCTGGGCGAGGCGGGCGTGCCGCGGACCGATCCGCGCATGATCAAGGCCGTCGACTGGATGCTGGCCAAAGAGGTTCGCCACAAGGGGGATTGGGCCGTCAAAGTCCCAAAAACCGAACCCGGCGGCTGGTACTTCGAATTCAACAACGAGTTCTATCCCGACACCGACGACACCGCGCAGGTTCTGCTTGCGTTGAGCAAAGTCGACAATCCGCGCGAACGCTATCAACACCAGGTCGCGCAGCGAGCCATCGCCTGGGAGTTCGCCATGCAGTGCCGGAACGGCGGCTGGGGCAGCTTTGACCGCGACAACACCAAGATGATCTTCCAGTACATCCCCTTCGCGGATCACAACGCCATGCTCGATCCGCCCAGCGTGGATATCACCGGGCGCATGCTCGAGATGCTGGCCGTCTACGGCTTTACGCGAGCCGACAAGCGCGTCGAGCTCGCCATCAAATTCATCTTCAGCGCACAGGAGCCGGACGGAAGCTGGTTCGGCCGTTGGGGCGTCAACTATCTTTACGGAACGTTTCTTGTTTTGCGCGGGCTCGATGCTATCGGCGTCGACCACCTCGAGCCGCAAATCCAGCAGGCAGCGGAGTGGATTCGCATGGTGCAGAATCCCGATGGTGGCTGGGGCGAGACCTGCGGCACTTACGACGATCCTGACACGCGCGGCATTGGTCCGAGCACGCCTTCGCAAACCGCATGGGCGATGCTAGGCCTGCTTGCCGCGGGCGACGATCGCTCCGACTCCGTCGCCAAGGGCGTGCGTTGGTTGCTTGAGCGCCAGCATGCTGACGGAAGCTGGGAAGAGTCGATGGGCGAGGGCCCGACGCGCCAGGCAATCATCACGGGAACGGGCTTTCCCAAGGTTTTCTATCTGGCTTACACCATGTACCGCCAGTACTTCCCGCTCATGGCGCTCACCGCGTATAAGCGTGCGATGGAAAGAAACAACCAGCTTGCAGCCGGGAGCCGGTAGCCTGTAGCTGTTTTGCTGTTGCGTTGAGCATCGAAGAGAACGAGTGAGTTTTATAGCTGCCGGGTACGAGCTACCGGCTGCGAGCTAAGAAACACCGGGGCTTCCGCCCCTGAGGGAAAACGCTGATGGCAGTACCAATCTCCCAGATGTGGACGGTGGCAACCTACGTCCTCAAGAACCGGCTCAAGGGCAACAAGCGTTATCCGCTTGTGCTCATGCTTGAGCCGCTCTTCCGCTGCAACTTGGCCTGCGCCGGCTGCGGCAAGGTGCAATATCCGCCGCACATTCTCAAAAAGCAACTCACGCCTGAGGAGTGCTTCGCTGCCATTGAGGAATGTGGCGCGCCCATGGTCTCCCTCCCCGGCGGCGAACCGCTGCTTCATCCGCAGATCGTCGAAATCGTCAACGGCCTTGTCGCGCGCAAGAAATACGTCTACCTCTGCACCAACGCGCTCGAGCTCAAGCGCCGCCTCCCGGAGTTCACTCCGTCAAAATATCTGACCTTCTCCGTCCACCTCGACGGCCAGCGCGATGAGCACGATTTCTCCGTCTGCCGCGAGGGCGGCTGGGATATCGCTGTCGAAGGCATCAAGGAGGCCGTCAAGCGCGGCTTCCGCGTCACCACCAACGCAACCTTTTTTGACGGCACCGATCCCAACCCTGTTCGCGCCTTCTTTGACGAGGTGATGGCGATGGGCGTCGAGGGCATCGTGCTCTCGCCCGGCTACAGCTATGAAAAGGCGCCCGATCAGAAGCACTTCATGGGCCGCGCCCGCGTGCGCCGGCTCTTCCGCGCCATCCTGTCGAACCGCAAGAAGACCTGGAAGTTCAATATGTCGCCGCTCTTTCTCGAGTTCCTGATGGGCGATCGCAACTATGAGTGCACGCCTTGGGGCTCGCCTGCCTTCAATATTTTTGGCTGGCAGCGACCCTGCTACCTGCTGCAGGACGGCTACACGGAAACCTTTCGGGAGCTGATGGAAACCACAAAGTGGGAAGAGTACGGCGTGGCGTCGGGCAATCCCAAGTGCGCCAATTGCATGGTGAGCTGCGGTTATGAGCCAACAGCTGTGCTCGAAGGCTTCGGCTCGCTCAAGGGCTTCTTCGCCATGGTCAAGGGCAGCTTCTCGCTCTATCCCGACCAGCATGCGCTCAACTTGCTCAACGAGCCCATGCCACACGGACCGTCGTCGCTGGTGAATATCACGCATCGGGATCGTGAACTCGAGGGGACGCGCGCATGACCGCGGAGGTGCTGAAGTACACGCTGGAACAGGTCGAAGCTCTGGAGTTGGCTCCCGGGACGGAGCATGAAGAGCTCGAGGGCTGGGTTCCCGAGCTTGCCAGCGACGAAGCACTGCGCGAAGCTCTCGAAAAGGCTTTCGATTATCGCGGCGACGTCACCATCACGCTCAAGTCCGGCGAAAAAATCGAAGCCTACATCTTCAATCGCGTCACTGGTGCCACGCTCGTGGAGTCTTTTGTTCAGTACTTTACTCCAAAGGCAGAAGAAAAGCGCAAGCTGAGCTACGCCCAGATCGCCCGCTTGGAATTTTCCGGAAAAGATCGCGCCGCCGGAAAGCACTGGGAAGACTGGGTCAAGGCCTACACCGAAAAGAAGGCCGCCGGCGAAAAGAACATCGCGCTGGTTCCGGATTCGCTGGAGTAGGCACCCCCTCCGGCCTAGAGGTGCTTTACGATCTGTACCGGCGCCGGTCCGGTTCGGCCGTTCAACAGCCAGTCCAGCGCCGTCCGGAGATCCGTCTCCCGCGCCTCGCCCAGCAGCTGGCAGATCACGTTGCCATTCTCGTCCAGGATGATGGTTGCAGGAAGCTCGTTGCCGAGTCCCAGCCGGCCCAGCGTGTCCATATCCGCGCCGGTCCACACTTCGAGGCCCGGGCCGTGGGCTTTCATGAATTCGTCGATCTTGGCGCGGCCAGCCTTGGAATCTCCATTTTCATTCTCTGAGATCTCGATGAATTTAACCTTCTTAGCGGAGTACTGTACGTTCAAGCCAGTCAGCAGCGGCAACTCTTCGCGGCAGGGACCGCACCAGGTCGCCCAGAAATTCACCACGACTATAGAGCCGCGCAAATCGGCGAAGCTCTTTTTGACTCCCGCCAGATCCTTGAACGACAGATTCGGTATGGGTTTGGCCTCAGCGGCTGCAGGCAGCCACAGCACGAGCATCGCCGTCAACGCCAAAACTGCGCGCTTACCCATTTGCTTCGCTCCTCCACGGTTGCCGGTGCCGGCAGATTTGGCGCTCCGCCCTATCCTCGCCGGCTCCCATCTTACCCATCGGCGACTCTATCGGCTCGTACGCAATCTGCGCATCGTGCATCGCATGGAGTGTTCTCTGCTACTTTCAATGGAGCATTGCGGCTGCGACATGGTAGAGCTTGCTGTGTCCATGGCCTCCGGATCATGCCTTCGCGTTCCTGGGCCATTTAGAATGAAGGTCTCCCAGGAACTCTGCTATGAGAGTCTTCCTCACCGGCGCAACAGGTTTTGTCGGCCATCATGTGGCGAAAGCCCTTGCCGCCGAAGGCGCCGGCCTGCGCCTTCTCACCCGCAAAACCAGCAATCTCGCCAACCTTGAGGGCATTCGCGGCGAATCGGTCATCGGCGATCTCTCCGACCCTGCCTCGCTCAAGCCAGCCCTCGAAGGCTGCGATGCCGTCGTCCACGTTGCCGCGGACTACCGGCTCTGGATTCCCGATCCCGCCGCCATGTATCGCGCTAATGTCGACGGCACGCGCGAGCTGCTCCGCATGGCTCGCGAAGCAGGAATTAAGCGCTTTGTCTACACGTCGAGTGTTGCTACGATGCACTTTCGCACGGACGGGATCGTCATCAATGAAGACACGCCCGTCTCGATCGCTGACATGGTCGGCCACTACAAGCGCTCCAAGTTTCTGGCTGAACAGGAAGCCATCGCCGCCGCTAGAGGCGGCCAACAGGTCATCATCCTTAACCCCACCACCCCCATCGGCTCCAACGACCGCAAGCCCACGCCCACCGGTCGCATCTTCGTCGACTTCCTTAATAGCAAATTTCCGGCCTACGTCGATACCGGCCTCAATCTCGTCGATGTCTCCGAGGTTGCCCGCGCCCACGTTCTCGCGCTGACCAAAGGCACTCCCGGCCGGCGCTACATTTTAGGCGGCGAAAACCTTACCCTCAAACAGATCCTCGACAAAATGGCAGCCATCACCGGCATTCCTTCGCCAACTGTCAAAATTCCCTTCGTCGTCGCCGCGACCTACGCCTTTTTCGAGGAGTGGATCACAGGTCGCATCCGCGGCAAAGAGCCCCGCGCCACGCTCGAAGAAGTCCGCATGGGCCGCAAGAAAATGTACGCTTCCAGCGCGCACGCTCAGCAGGAGATCGGCTTCCGCGTCGTGCCCGTCTACCCCGCAATGCGCGCTGCCATCGACTGGTTCCGCTCCAACGGCTATGCGCCGTGATCGGCCTGACGTTGGATTTTGAATGAAGCCTTGGGCCCTTGCCCTTGTCCGAAGCCAAATCGATTTATACTGCCATCGGCGTATAAATCTTCCCCGAAGGAGGAAATCTCAGTGAGACCGATCGTCCCGTGGGCCACGGTTGCAGCGCTCATTATTGGCGGTTTCTGTTTGTGTACGCTAGGGAATGCTCAGGATCCCTCCGTGTCGATACAGGGCCATCTTGATGCCCACGGCAAGGTTGTTTATGTTACCTACCTAGCCGGCCAGCTTTTGGTATCCCGCGACATTACCGGCGCCTCAAACGCGGCGTTTTCTTGGGCTTCAATCCGTCCCCTCAAGAAGGGTGATGTGCTCTCCGCCCAAGTCTCGGAGGATCAAAGTTGGAGCGTAGAAACAGCTCAACTGTCTGATGCGCCGTTCGATGGTAAGGACAATTTCCCTTTTCCAGTTATGGCTCAGTTAGAACATCAATCTGTTTTTCCCGCCGTTTTGAAGATGAAGGTTGCCATTAAGCCTGGTGCCGTTATCCATGCCGGTGGATATGAGATCCTCGCATCGAGGGCGGTCAGCCCCGGCGACACCATTCCTATTCTTTGTGTCGGAAACGATTCTCTTTTAGCGGTCTGGGCGGATCCCGATGTTAAGCCTTGGCTTACAGTTTTCAAAGACGGCGCGAAGCCGACGGAGCGTGCTCTCGATGTCGAGGCTTGGCTGGTCTTCAAGAATCATGTCGACGGTACTATAAAGCAATAACTTTAGCGTACTTTGGTTAGAGCGTGGAGGCGACGATTCAAGCGCTCTTCTACGAATTTGGCCGTTCCGGTTAGCGCTGAAGCAGACTTTGAGTGCGCCATGAGACCCTTCTGGGGGCATAGGTCCGTTTAGCAGAAGAATAGTAAAGATCATGACCCGCGTCGCCATCATCGCCGCCTTCCCCGGTGAGCTCAAGCCGCTCGTCCGCCATTGGCCCCACAGCACTCGCGACGGCACGCGCTTCTGGGCGCAGCGCACCGAAGAAGACGAATGGATCGCCGCCTGCGCCGGCGCCGGCCAATCCGCCGCCACTCGTGCATTCGCCGCCATCGAAGCAGGCGGCCCCATCGATCTCGTCTTCTCCATCGGATGGGCCGGGGCGCTCCGCGCCGAAATCGTTCCCGGTACAGCCCACAATGTCGCCGGAGTCATCGATGTTCGCACCGGCGAGCGCTTCCACTGCGATGCGGGCGCCGGCGAACTGTGGCTTGCCACCAGCCCCAAGGTGGCCCCTTATACCGAAAAACGCCGCCTCACTTCCGCATACAACGCCGCCCTCGTCGACATGGAAGCCGCAGCCGTCGCGCGCCTCGCCGCCATGCGCGGCATTCCGTTCTACGCCATCAAAGGCGTCAGCGACGCCCTCACCGATCGCCTGCCCGATTTCAACCGTTTCCTCGCGCCCAGCGGCAATTTCGAGCTCGCTACGTTTACTCTTTTTGCCATTCTTCGGCCCTGGTACTGGCCCTCACTCATCCGGATGGGCGAAAATAGCAAGAGGGCTTCCCAAAGCATCGCGGAGTCGCTGCACGATTTTCTCTCGTGAACGAGGTCGCTTCAAAGAACAGAATGGCTACCCAAATCTCGCGTCCCAGATTTCAGATCGATACCAAGATCCCCACGACGATGCGCGCGGTTGTTTACCACGGCATCAATGACATGCGCCTTGAAACCGTCCCGGTTCCGCGCATCGAAGCCGGCGAGCTGCTCATCAAGATCGCCACTTGCGGCGTTTGCGGGACGGATCTCAAGAAAATTCACATGGGCTCGCACTCCGCTCCGCGCATCTTCGGCCACGAGATGGCCGGCGTGGTCGCAGAAATCGGCTCAGGCGTGACCAAGTTCGCCGTCGGCGACCGCGTCATGAGCTTTCACCATGTTCCCTGCGGCGAGTGCTACTACTGCCGCAAGAACACGCCGGCACAATGCCCGCTCTACAAAAAGACCGGCGCGACCGCCGGCTTCGAGCCTTCAGGCGGCGGCTTCGCCGAGTACATCCGCGTCATGGACTTTGTGGTCAACTATGGCGGCGTGGTTCGCATTCCCGACGGCGTTCCGTTTGAGCAAGCGGCCTTCGTGGAGCCGCTCAACACGGTGCTCAAGGGCGTCAAGCTACTCAACCTCGCGCCCGACGACACAGTGCTTGTGATCGGCCAGGGCCCCATCGGCCTGATGCACGCCGCGCTCGCCAAGCGCATCGGCGCACGCGTCCTCACATCCGACCTCTTCGCAGAGCGTCACGCAATTGCCGCCCGCTTCGGGCTCACCAACCCCATACATGCCGGCACGGAAAATGTCGTCGAACGTGTCTTTGCCGAAACGGAAGGCCGCGGCGCCGACGCGGTCATCATCGCAGTCGGCGGCAACTCGCTCATCAGCACCGCCATGGACGCGGTTCGTCCAGGCGGCAAGGTCATGCTCTTCGCGCAAACGCAGCACGGCGAAGCCACGTTCGATCCTGCCGCAGTTTGCGTGGACGAGAAGACCCTCATCGGCTCATACTCCTCGTCGTTCCCGATCATGGACGAGGTCACCGGCCTGGTCTTCGACGGCTACCGTAATGGGTTCGACCTCACCCAGTTAATTTCGCATCGCTTCCCGTTTGAAGAAGCGTCCGCAGCAATCGAAATCGCCTCGCACCCTCAGCCTGGCTCAATGAAGATTATGATGGAGCCTGTGCCTGGGGCCGGAGCAGAGTAGGAGCGCCACGATGGCCAGCACGGTAAAGGACGCGATCCTCCGTGGCCGAAAGACTGTCAAGACTGTTGTCGAAGGCGGCCGGAAAAAAGTTGAGAACGTCGTTGAGGAAGGCCTGAACACAGTCGAGACGGTCGTCGAGGCAGGCCTGAATACGGTCGAGTCGGCTGTCGGCGTGGGCCGCAGGACGGTCGAGACCGTTGTCCACCAGGGCCGCAGGACGGTCGAGAATACGCTTCTCCACGGTCGCGTGACCATGCGCGCCGCCATCCTCCACGGCCGCGAAGATATTCGCATCGAGCAGGTTCCCATTCCCAAGGCCGCGACGGGGGAGCTCGTCGTTCGCGTCGGCGCGGCTCTGACCTGCGGCACCGATCTCAAAGTGTTTCGCCGTGGATACCATGCGCGCATGATCGTTCCCCCCGCGCTCTTTGGACACGAGCAGGCAGGAACAGTCGTCGAAGCAGGCGACGGAGTGTCCGATTTCTCTCCCGGCGACCGCGTCGTCGCGCTCAACTCCGCCCCTTGCGGCCAGTGCTACTTCTGCCTGCGCGGGCAGGAGAACCTTTGCGACGACCTGCTCTTCAACAACGGCGCTTATGCCGAGTTCATCAGGATTCCCGAGCGCATTGTCGCCAAGAATACGCTCATCATTCCCGAGAACGTGCCGTTGGAGCACGCCGCTCTCACCGAGCCGCTTGCCTGCGCCGTCCACGGACTCGAGGATTCCTGTCCGCGCAAGGGCGACATTGTCGCTGTCATCGGAGGCGGGCCGCTCGGGCTGATGATTCTTCACGTTGCCGCGCTGGCCGGCTTTAAGACGATCTCCATCGTCAAGCACGATGGCCAGGTCGAAGCCGCGCGCCAGCTTGGCGCCACGTATGTCGTGCAGGCCTCCACCGTGCGCAAGGCCATTCGCGAAACGCGCGCTCTCACTCCCGGTGATCGCGGCGTCGACGTCGCCATTGAGGCCGTCGGCACGCCCGACACCTGGCAGGAGGCGGTCGAGCTGGTCCGCAAGGGAGGCACGGTTAACTTCTTCGGCGGTTGTGCCGCAAACACCCACGTCACGCTCGATACCAATCGCATCCACTATAGCGACATCACGCTGCGCGCCACCTTCCATCACACGCCCGCCATCTGCCGCAAGGCTCTCGCGCTCATCGCCGGCGGACGTTTCCAGGCGGGAGCATTCATCACCGGTCACGCTCACTTGTACGAGCTGAACCGCGTCTTTGAGAAGCTGATGAACCGCTCGTCTGAGATCAAGACCGCGATTGTGCCGTAATTTCGTGCCTTTCCGGTAACAAAGCGGGTGCACCGAGCCTCGATTCTGGGTCCCAGGATCGCAGGACCCATTTCCTCGCTCCCTCGCTCTGTCGGTGAAATAATATCGATGAGGCCAGAACTCCCATGACTGCCACAGCCGCCCAGCCCTCGTCCGATGAGTTGATCGCTCGTGGCTGGGCCGCGCTTCCGGCGGCCTATCGCATCCCTGAAGTTGCTCCGACGCTCGATCAAGCCCGCGAATACTGCCGTCATCTGGCCCAAACGCATTACGAAAACTTCCATGTGGCTACATGGTTCCTGCCCAAAGCGTTGCAGCCGCACTTCTATTCCATCTACGCTTACTGCCGCATCTCTGACGATCTTGGCGACGAAGTGCCCGACAAATCCGCGGCTCTGGCGCTTCTTGATCTATGGGGCAGGGAACTTGACGCCTGCTACGAAGGCCGTGCGCGCCATCCAGTGTTTGTCGCGCTCGCTGAAACCATCCGCGCCTGCTCTATTCCCAAAGAGCCGTTCGCCGATCTGCTCGTTGCCTTTCGCCAGGACCAGACCGTCACCCGCTACGCCACGATGGACGACGTACTCGCTTATTGCCGCTGCTCGGCCAATTCGGTGGGCCGTCTTGTGCTCTACGCCTGCGGCGAAGCCGGCCCTGAGAAAAGGGACGAGAACTTCCGCCTCTCCGACGCGACCTGCTCCGCCCTTCAACTCGCCAACTTCTGGCAGGACGTGCGCGTTGACTTCGCCAAGGGACGCGTCTACATTCCACAAAATGACATGCGCTGCCTCGGCGTCAGCGACGAAACCATCGCCAGCGGCGTTGCCACTCCTGAGTTTCGTGCACTGCTGCGGCACGAAGTTGCCTACGCGCGCACCCTCTTCGAGCAGGGCCTGCCGCTCATAGGCAGAGTTAATCGCGATCTCGCTCTCGACCTCGATCTCTTCAGCCGCGGCGGCCTCGAAATTCTGCGGGCAATCGAGCGCCGCGATTACGATGTATTGAGCGCGCGGCCCGCCATCTCAAAGCTGACCAAGCTCTCGCTCGCCGCCCGCGCATTGGCCGGCAAGGCGCTGCCGTTCTTGCGCCTTGGTCCTCGATCCTCAAGAAAGGCCTGGACGTCGAGAGCTCCAACGCCCGACCCCGCCCTGGCCCGCGCCTACGCTGCCTGCCGCACAATCGCCAAGCGCGAAGCTAAGAACTTCTACTACGCATTCCTTGCTCTTCCGCTTCGTCGCCGCAACGCCATCTGCGCCATCTACTCCTTCATGCGCCAGGCTGACGATCTTGCCGACGACGAATCCGTCCCTCGCGACGAGCGCCGCCGCCGTCTGGATACTTGGCTCGCTGCCTGGCGCGACGCCGCGAAGGGCCAGCCCACAGCCGATCCTGTCTTCCTTGCCGTGCGCGACGCAACCGAGCGCTTCGCAATTCCACTCAAGCTGCTCGATGAGCTCGTCGCCGGCGTCACTCTCGATCTGGACCACGCCACGGACGGTGCGCCGGAGACCTACGCGACCTTTGACGATCTCTACCGTTACTGCTACCTGGTCGCTTCGGTCGTCGGCCTGGTCTGCATCCGCATCTTCGGTTATCGCGACCTGCGCGCGGAAAAGCTCGCCGAAGAGACCGGAATCGCGTTCCAGCTCACCAACATTCTGCGCGACGTGGCCGAAGATGCCGCGCGCAATCGCGTCTATCTTCCGCTCAAGAATCTCGAGCATCACCGGGTTTCGCTCGATGCGCTGCTGCATCGCTCGACCTCCGCGCCACCCACTCCCGCTGAGCGCGAGCTTTTTGGCGCTGTCGCGCGCCTTGCCGAGCAATACTACGGCCGAACGCGCTTTCTTTTGCCTCTGATCGACCCTGTCAGCCGTCCTGCTCTTTGGGTGCTGGTCTCCATCTATCACGCGCTGTTGAAGCGTATCGAACGCGCCAACTACGACGTCTTTACCCGCCGCGCCTCTGTGCCGCTGTGGCAAAAACTTGCCATCCTCGCAGTGGGTCTGGTCTGGACGGCCTGGGCCCGTATCTTCGGCTAACGAATCGGAACTCGCGAGCGCAGCTTCCTCCCGTGCGTTAACCTGATTCCGGGGTACTCTCCATGCGATTTCGCTTGATCGCTCGCCTCACAATTGCCGCAATCCTTCTGGTTTTTGTGCCGATTGCGGCTCCGAATTCCGCCCGCGCGCAGGCTCCCGCACTCAATCCCGCGCTGCCTCTCACCCGCGTTGACCATGGCCCCAACTCACCCTGGGCGCAAAGCCAACACTACGTCGTCCTCGTTTCGCTCGACGGCTTCCGCTGGGACTACGCCAAGCGCGACAACGCCACGCATCTTCTCGCGCTCGCCAGGCGCGGCGTTTCCGCCCCCGAAGGAATGTTACCTAGCTATCCCTCGCTCACTTATTCCAACCACTTCACCATCGTCACTGGTCTTTATCCCGAGCATCACGGTCTCGTCGCCAACAGCTTTCTCGATCCCGAGCGTGGGGTACGCTATTCCTACACAGATTCGCAGGCCACTGCCGACAGCTCTTGGTACAGCGGCATTCCTTTGTGGAGTCTCGCCGAAAGCCAGGGGATGCGCACGGCGAGCCTGCTTTGGGTCGGCTCCGAAGCCAAAATCGCCGGCTTTCTTCCCTCCTGGTACGCGCACTACGATGCAAAGAACGAGCCCACGCCCGATTCCCAGCAGGCGCGCATTGACGACGCTGTCGCGTTGCTCCGTCTCCCTCCCGCCGATCGCCCGCACTTCATCACCGTCTACTTTTCCGAGCCCGACCACGAAGGCCACGAGTTCGGCCCCGACGCACCGCAAACTCGTACCGCCGCGCTCAAGATGGATGTAATCGTCGGCAAGCTTGAAGCCGCGCTCAAGGCGACCCACCTGCCCATCGATCTGGTCGTCGTGAGCGATCATGGCATGATCAAGTCCGAAGGCGACTGGATCGACCTCGACCAGTTCGCCGACCTCACCGGCTTCGACGCTGTAGGCTCGCTCCTCTACGGCAAATCCGAAGATGATCGCGCGCGCGTTTACAACCAGCTCAAGCACGCCTCGTCTCAGTTCGTCGTCTATCGCCTCAAGAACGTCCCTGCCGATCTCAACTACAACCAAAACCCGCGCGAGGGTGACCCGGTGATTGTCGCCACCGGCCCCTATGCCATCCGCGCTCACGCTCCGCAAGCTGGCCAAACCGATCACTCGCCCACGATCGGCATGCACGGTCTCGATCCGCACATCATCCCCGAGATGAAGGCCAGCTTCTTCGCTGCCGGCCCGGACCTCATCGCCGGAAAAACCGTCGCGCCTTTCGAAAATGTCAATCTCTATCCATGGCTGGCGCACATGCTCGGCCTTCACGCGCCCAAGTCCGATGGCAGCCTCAACATTCTGTCCGGAACGCTCCGTGATGGCGGCGTCACGCCTGAGAAATAGGGGGGGTGGGAGGCAATGAGCGTGGGTGGGGAGGCGGTGAGCTTGGTTCTCGGGATCGATGGCGGGGGTACTCGCACGCGCGCTTCCATCGTCGACGGCGATCGCGTGCTTGGGTTTGCGGAGAGCGGGTCCATCAAGCGACTGCGGGTGGGGGCCGAGGCTGCCGAAGCAAATCTGCGCGCCGTGCTCAAGGATGTCTACGCGCAGGCGGGGGTTGGCGCAGTCGGCGCGGCTTGCTGCGGGGTGGCCAGCGCGACGATGCCGGGCATTACCGAGTGGATCACCGCGGTCTTCGACGACTTTCATGTCGCGCGATCCGAGGTGGTCGGCGACCACATCATCGCCCTCGACGCCGCCTTTCGCGGTGGCCCGGGAATCCTGCAGATCGCCGGCACCGGCACCAACACCATCGGCCGCGCTCTAGACGGCAGTTTCGAGTCGGCAGGCGGATGGAGCTCGCGCCTCGGCGACGAAGGCTCCGGCTACTGGATCGGCCTGCACGCCATTCGCCGCGCGCTCAACGCCTACGATCGCGACGAGCCGTCAGATGTTTTGAAAAGAGTTGGTGAGATTTGGGGCACGCCTACCCTCGATCAATTGATCAACGTAGGCGACGGAACTCCTGCGCCGGATTTCGCCGCGCTCGCGCCTGCCATCAACGAGCTCGCCGAAGCCGGCGACCCGGTCGCCGTCGGAGTATTGCGTCAGGCCGCGGCTGATCTCGTGGCAAATGTGCTTCTGGTGCGGTCGAAACTTCGCCGCAAGCACGGAATCGGCGGCGAGATTCCCGTGGCCTGGACCGGTAGCGTCATCGGAAAAATGCCCATTGTGCGCGAAGCGTTCTTCGCCGGGCTGCGCGCCGCTGCGCCGGAGATGCCGGTTGAAACTGCCGAAACCGTCGCTCTTAACGGCGCTGTGTGGCGCGCCCAGCGGATTGCCGAGCAGGCAAGTTAGTCCATCTCTAAACCGCGTTCATCGCGCCGTCGTGTGCGGGCCTGGAGACCCGCACGACAGCCGGTCTGGAGACCGGCGCTACGTCTCGCCAGCGACTGGAGAGAAAGGCGCGCTAGTAGCTAGGAGCCTCGTCTCTGACCACCAATCACTAACCACTAGCCACTGCCTCAGCGGTACTTGCGCAGCACTCCCAGCACGCGGCCCTGAATGGCCACCTGCGCCGCGGGAACGTAGATTGGTTCCATTTCCAGATTTGCCGGCTGAAGGCGAACGACGTTGCCTTCGGGGTAGAAGCGCTTCAGCGTTGTCTCCGCGCCGTGTACCAGCGCCACCACAATCTCGCCCTGGCGCGCGGTCTTGGTCCGCTCCACCAGCACGTAGTCGCCATTGATGATGTGCTCGTCGCGCATGGAGTCGCCGCGCACCTCGAGCGCAAACACGTCGCGGTTGCCCACCACGTCGGCCAGCGAAATCGTCTCCGGAGTCTCCATCGCCTCGACCGGCGTTCCGGCGGCAATGCGGCCGGCGAGTTGCAGCTTCAGGCTCGACCGTGTCCGCGAGCCCGGCGGCAGGACGTCAATGGAGCGGCTGCGGTTGTGCACGCGGTCCAGCATGCCCTTCTTTTCGAGGTTGGTAATGTGCTTGTGCACCGTGGCCAGGCTCTTCAGGCTCATGCCGCGCGCGATCTCTTCAAAGGAAGGCGAATAGCCGTTCCGGCTTACAAACGACTCGAGAAAGTCCAGAATCTCTTTTTGTCTTCGAGTGATGGCCATTTGCGCATTATAGCGAATAAAAAGCGAACCGCAACAATCTTTTCGCTTTTTGTTACCTTCCTGTGCACACAGTTTCACAGGGTTCCAAAACAGCGGGCCTAGCGGAGTAAACAACGCAGCGAGTCAGCAAGTCAGCGAAACAGCAAAACAGCGAATCAGCAAATCGCGAATTCGCGAGTTGGCGAGTTCGCAATTTGGCGATGAAAAAAACCCGACGCAAAAACAAAAAATCAAGAACGACAGAAAAACAAAAATGCGAAACTGTGAAACTGTGGACGCAAGCTGTTGATTATAAAGGCTCCACAGTTTCACAGTTTCATAAAACAGGTGGGGGGGGTGGGTCCCTGGGTAT
>Ga0224554_1000027_pt1 | contig 124903 bp, 89 predicted proteins | sample 714S22024metaG_FD_180666 | JGI IMG/M metagenome (GOLD analysis project Ga0224554, IMG submission 180666) | Peat soil microbial communities from Stordalen Mire, Sweden - 717 S2 20-24 | ecosystem: Environmental > Terrestrial > Soil > Wetlands > Peat | place: Sweden: Norrbotten County, Stordalen... | reverse complement strand
TGTTGGGTCGAGATTGTTCGATGATGCGAGCGCGTCGCCATACGGCAGGCTGGTCCAGGTGTTTTCCACCGCGCCGATGTAGTTGGTCTGAACGCGTCGAGTTCCCAGCCAGTCGGTGAGGTAGAAATGGGCGCCATTGTTGTCGTTGTCGAAGGTGGCGATGAGGCTTCCATTCGCCATGACGTTAGTATGCACCCACGCGCCGGCCGAGTTCAACTCCGTCATCTGCTCGCCAACCCGACGCCCTGCACTCCCGGACAGCCCGCCATCCCGACGATGACTTGCGCGCCCGGAAGTGGTCGGCGGAGACGAAAACCACGTCGCAGACGCGAGATTCGTGGTAACCCACCCTTCGCTAGAAAGAAGCGAAGGATGGGGCACCCACTTTTTTGAGATTGATCAAGATTTCAAAAACTTAGGGTGGGCCACCCGCCGTACAGAAGACAAGAAACTGAGCCAGCCTCTCTTATCCCACGTTATTTTCATTGGAGCCGGTTTTGGAAACGGCCCGATTGGCTGCCTGCTCTTCTGCTCTTTGCCGCAACAGTCCATGCCCAGCTCAGACCCCACAACTGCCCCCCAACCCGACACCGACTTGCGCTCCCTGAAGTGGTCAGCGGATACGAAACCCACGTCTCAGAATCGAGACGTGGGGCACCCGATTTCGTGACTCATTTCAGACCTGGGCCACCCGCCGCTTGCGTAGTATCTAGCCTCGAAGTAGTCGTTTCCTGATTCGGTATCCCGTTCTTTGCCGGAGTGGCTCGTCCCGATCGTGGCGGGGATCACCGACCCGCCATCCCGCTCGCACTCCCCGCAGGCCCACCATAGACGATGCCCCGCCCGCCGGTCGCCAGGTACACGCGCCCATACACCCGTGGGTCGCCAATGACCTCGTTCTTCCACCCAAACTGGTGCTCGGGGTCGTCGATCCGCACCCAACTGGCGCCGCCGTCATCGGAGCGGAAAGTCCCTTCCGTTCCAGCCGCCGTGCCGTTGATATAGATCGCAGGGGTCTTCTTGCCGGGCGCCGCCATGCCGAATCCAATGTGCGCTTTCTTCATCCCCTCCAGTTGGACGAAGGTCGCTCCAGAGTCCGTGCTGTGGTACACGTTCTCCCGCGTCGCAACCCAGATGTCCCCTTCTATCCCCGGAGTGGCTGCAATTGCGGCATAGTCCCCTTTCGTGCTGACCGGCCCAGCGCGCGACGTAAAGTTCTGCGCCCCATCCAGGCTCTCCAGCAGCTGCCCCGTACCGGGGTTGTAGCTGTAAAACTTAGCGGGATTCACCCGGTCGCTCACCACGCGCATTTCTTCCGTCAGGCCGCGGCAAGGCAACCAGCTCTTTCCCCAATCCATCGTCAAGTACGGCATGCCATTGCGCGGAATCCACACCACGACCTTCCCGTCCGCCGAGATCGCCACCGATCCGCCTCCATGCTGACTGCTCGGCTGCTCATTGCCGAAGGGCTTCCAAGTCACGCCGTTGTCCAGCGAGTAACCGCCGCGAACCGCTTTGCCGTTGCCGTCCCCCACGCGCACAACGATCGCGGGTGCCAGCGCGGCAAAATCGAGCCCTCTATTCGTGTTCAACTGGGGGTTGGTAAAGAATCCGTCTTTGGGAGAGCGAGTGAGGTCTTCATGACGGAAGCCGCCGATGTCCCCCACTACGCTGATCAGGTGCGCGCCCTCCGGCGGACTGACGATCGCCAGCGGTACCGTCTCCTCCAGGCCAACGTCGGGGAAGCTCCAGTGCGTCATCCTGTCTGCATCGGCGGCGGTAACGTCCGTGCTTCCCCATATTCCTTCGCCTGTCGTATACAGCACGCGGCCGGAGTCGAACGGGTCAATCAAGATGTCGCTCATCCATCCGTGGCCGCCGGTCATGGGCCTGTGCCAGTATGTCCACGGAGTCTCCGGCGCCGCGTACACAGACAGCGGCCCCATGTCCTTCCACGTCTTTCCGCCGTCGGTCGTACGGAAGATTTTATCTCCCGGCCCCCACAGGTCAATGGTGCCCGCCATCAACGTCTGCGGGTGCTCCACGTCGATTCCAAGGCTGGCATATCCAAAACTCCCCACGCCCTGGGAGTTCGGCTTCAGCGGCGTAATGTCCTTCCATTTCCCGTCCGCTGACGTATATTTCCAGATTGCCCCATTCTTGATCCCGTTCGGTCCAATGTTGTCGGCGTAACTGAAGTAGATCGCTCCGCCGGGCTGGAACACCACATGGTTCGGAAACATCTCCTTCGGAGCGCCGGGCACCGGTTCCCACGTCTTCCCTGCATCCTGGCTGCGATATAAACCGTTGCCTGTTTGCGCCACTCCCGCATAGATCGTCTTCGTCGCACGGCCCTTGGTGCCCGTGCCGGCGTCGAACACCACAAACGTGATCCCCGCGAGCGCACCCACCCCAGTCAGCCTATCCGGCACGGGGAACGAATCCACATGCTTCCACGTCACCGCACCGTCGTCGCTCTTCCACAGCCCCGCCTTGCGCGACCCGAAGTACAGCACAGAACCCAGGTTCGGATCTACCGATAGCCGAGGCCCCACGCCACGCCCATCGTCGTTGCCCCCCATCTTGAACGGCATCGCCGCCTTCTCGAACGTCCTGCCTCGGTCATTCGAGCGGAAGATCGCGGAAGGACCGCCCCAGTCCCCGGTATACATACCCTCGGCCAAATACAGCTTGTTCCCGTCTTCCGGGTCAAGCCCGATCCCCTCGATTCCCAGATAGGTCACATCGTCCCGCCCGAAGCGGTCGTCCAACGGAGTCCAATGCTCGCCTGCGTCGTCGCTGCGATAGGCGCCGCCCACATCCGTGCGCGCATAGACCAATCCCTTTACCTTCGGGCTGAAATCCAGCCCGCTCACAAAGCCGCCCCCCCGGATTACAACATTGTCCCAACGGTATGGCTGCGAGGGAGGCACACTGGTAATCTCCGGCAACTTCGGGGTCTGCGCCGACAGATTACCGCACGCCAGCATCAGCAACAGCCCAATTCCGAAGCCTATGCCTCTCATCTCTCAGACCTGCTTTCGGATTAGTTGGCAGTTTCTGTGAAGGTGACCGAGGCTCCGCCAAGCGCGAACTGGTCCTGCGCGGTGACAGTCACAGCTCCGGGGGACGAGGGCAGTGTCAGGGTGACCGAGGCGATGCCCGACGAGTTGGTTTGGGCAATCACGCTGGTCCCGCTCGTTGTTCCGTTGGAGAGCTCTCCGGCCGACGTAGTGAACAGAATGCCCGCGCCGCTTGCCGAGCCTCCGGACTGGCCGGCGGCCAACGTGACGGCGAGAGGTTGCGACAGAGATGTTCCAGCGCTGCCCGATTGGTTGTTGCCCGACGGGGTAAGCGAGGCAGGGGAATTGCCGACAACGATCCAGCCGCCCTCGGTCTGGGTTGCCGTGCCGTCATTGCCCGTGACGGTGAAATGGCAGAAACCGGGAGTGTTGCCTGCAATCACGGTGATGGTTCCCGGCTGTGTCGTGGTGATGGTGGCGTTGCTGAGCGTTAATGTACCGCTACAGGCCGGAGCACCATCATAAGCGTCGAAGACAGGCGAGGAGAGCGTCACAGTGGCGCTGCCGCTGTTGATGGCTGGATGCAGGGTTGCGGTTCCCGAGGCGGGAATCATCAGGTCGTCGGGGTTGAGGTACCACTCCGATGCGGGTGCGGAGGCTTCGCTTCCGCTGATTACCAGCAGAGTAATGCTGTAGGGAGCGAAGCTTTGCGAAGAGTTCCATGCAGCCGAATTGGAGGCGGAGATCGAGCCGGATGCGGTCGAGGCCAGTGTGTAGGCCACATAAGCGGATGCGTTAAATCCGGACAGGTCGAAGGTTACCTGCGCCGCGTTGCCCGGATCTTTGTTCAGGACCATGATGGTCATCGTCGTGCCGGTTGAGTTGAGGGCGGCGTAGCTGGAAAAGAGATTCGCGTTGCCATTGTTCGTGTCGGAGACCGAAACCGTCCCGAATCCGGGGTAATTGGTGTAGAGCTTCAACGCCTGGTAATTGGGATTGCCTGACGTCGGAGCTCCCCACCGAGAAGTAAACGAGATACCCTCGCGGCCGAAGATGCCGTAAGCGTCGGCGTCGCCGAGCGCGGTCGAGAAATCAGACTCCTGGTAGAAGGCAGCACTCCACTCCGTGAAAGACAGCGGTGTGCCGGGGTATATGGCATTGACCATAGCCTTCATGCGCGGAATGCGGAAGGGGATGGTTCTGTTGGGCTGGATGCTGGTGGCCCAGACCTGGTTGATGACTCCCGATGTGCTCACATAGGTCGGATCCCAGTAATCGCGATAGATATCGGCGGAGAGGGCCTGAAGCTGCGCAGTAGTGAGCCCGGAGGTAGTTGCGTCGGGATAGGCGTGAATGTCAAAGACATCGAGCGTACGCGATCCGTTGATCTGATCCAGCCAATGGATCTGGTTGAGCCACCAGGGCAGAAAATCCACCCCGCCATGCGCTGTCTTGTCGTCGCCGGAGGGTCCAATGTTCCAGTAATACCACCAGCAGCAGGAGACCGGACCAAAACGCACGGCGACCGGGTCCCAGGTCTTCAGGTTCCCCGCCTCGCTCTCATAGAGGTTGGCAAGCTCGTTATACCCAGACGCGACGGGGTGAACGTCCCGGTGGGTGCCGGACCAAATGTCAACTTCGTTATCCATGTCGTAGAAATGGCATGAAGTGATTGGTGAATAGGGCACCCCGCACGTCCCGCTGCTGAAGGCGGCTGCGAGCGCCTGCGCCCACGTTTCGCGGTCGATGCAGGTGGTTCCATCCGTGGATCCCGACGGGCACTGCTGTGCGGTGTCTACCAGCGGGAAGTAGGCTGTGGTGACGGCGTTGGTCGTCACAGGCACCGTACTTGTACTGCAGTTGCCGGTCGAACCAGCGACCGAACCGTTGCCGGCGTCTGTGTTGTAAGTGTCAACGGCGCACTGAGGTCCGAATTCTTTGACGGAGAAGCTCCAGTGGCCATTGGAACCATTCTCAGCGCTCTGCGCCACCCACCCCAGCATTGGCATGGTGGTTATCACCTTTGCGCCGGCGTTCTGTACATCGGTAACGAACTGCACTGAGTCGTTGTCGTCGCCGTTCGTTGTGCCGATTGGAAAGTCCTCGAAGTAATAGTCTGAGTCGGCGTTGTAGGTGTGCAATTGCCAGTTGTAAGTCGACGAGGCGTTGCCGCCCCAACGTCCAAACTGAAGACCCATGTCCGCAACATCGGTGGGACCGCTGACGTTACCGCCATAAACGTACGGGCTGATCTGATGGCGATTGGCCAGAACATTGATGTCGACCGCAACGGCGGTACTCGCCGTGACGGTCACCGAAGCGGTTCCGGAAGCGCTGTTATACGCCGCGGAGCTGGCGCTGTCCGGCGTGAACTTGGCGGTCAGCGTGTCGGAGCCTGCTGCCAGCGATCCTGCCGGAACCGAAATGGTCGCCGAGCCGGAGCTGAGGGTGGTTGAGGCGGAAGCGTAACTGCCGTTCGAAAGAACTACGGATCCGGTTGGCGTGCCATTGGAGCCGGAGACTGCAATGGTGACACTGAGGCTTTGCGCAGTGGTAATGCTGCTGGATGCCGGTGTGACGGTCACCGTGGGCGTGACTGCAGGCGCCGTGACGGTCACCGAGGCGGTTCCGGAGGCGCTGTTGTAGGTCCCGGCGCTGGCGCTGTCCGGCGTGAACTTGGCGGTCAGCGTGTCGGAGCCTGCTGCCAGCGATCCTGCCGGAACCGAAATGGTCGCCGAGCCGGAGCTGAGTGTGGTTGAGGCGGAAGCGTAACTGCCGCTCGAAAGAACTACGGATCCGGTTGGCGTGCCATTGGAGCCGGTGACTGCAATGGCGACACTGAGGCTTTGCGCAGTGGTAATGCTGCCGGATGCGGGTGTGACGGTAACTGTGGGCGTGACTGCAAGCGCCGTGACGGTCACCGAGGCGGTTCCGGAGGCGCTGTTATACGCCGCGGAGCCGGCGCTGTCCGGCGTGTATTTGGCGGTCAGCGTGGCGGAGCCTGCGGCGAGCGATCCTGCCGGAACCGTAATGGTCGCTGAGCCGGAGCTCAGCGTAGTGGTGGATGAGGTAAAGCTTCCGCTGGAGAGAACCATTGAACCGGTCGGTGTGCCATCCGATCCCGAGACCGCAACGGTGACGGAGAGCGCCTGGGCGGTAGTAATGCTGCCGGATGCCGGTGTGACGGTCACGGTGGGCGTAGTGGGATTCGGGCTGGTCCCCCCGCCTTCCTGGCTTCCAGAGCCGCATGCGCCGACTGAAAGAGCAAATGCGGACAAGAGAAGAACGAGGAATGGCTTTGCTGATCGATTCATAGAAGGGTCCTCTTTGACCTGTTGAAGAATCCAGCCAGGCAGGCTGCGGGCGGTGCTCGCAGTTGGTTGCCCTAACAGTAGATCCTTCTCCTTTCATCTATTTCCCGCCGCGGCGGCGTTTCGCTACTTGTGGGCCCGGCCGCGCGCCAGCTTGACGAGCACAATGTCGTTGCTGTTCATTGGGATCGGAAACTCAATAGTGCCATCGGAACTGCTTCGCATAGCCTTGTCGGTTTCCGGAATATCCCGCGTCAACTCGTTCAGATGTGCAACCTCGGCGGAGGTCAGTTCCTTGGGAGAGCCCATCTCGATGTAAGCCGTGTAGGCATCGTTCGCATGAAAGCCAGTCCGATACACCTCCAGGTGGTAAGCGGTATTTGGAGCAAGATGCGTCAGTTGTAATTGTACCGGCGCCGCGGGATGCGAGGGAAGCACCTTTGTATAAAAGGGCCGATTGCTAGTCTTTTGCTCGGGCTGTTCGAAATCCCAGATCACAGCCGTGACGTTTCCCTCCTTCGCAGAGAGCATTGCCTGAGGATCGCTCGTGGCCAGGCTCTCTCCCTGGAGTGCGTGAAGGTACTTGTAAGCGAAGTACGCCGGCTTGCGAATTCCCTGCGGGTTCAGGAGCCCGAATCCTCCTTGAAATGGCGCCGTCGGAGGTCCGGGTTCCTCGAACAGATCGGTGTAGGTCCAGTAGCTCATGCCCTGCACCAACCCCTGGCTGGCTTTGAGCTTGGTCAGGATGTAGGGTGCGCTGATATAGGAATCATGAACCGCGTCGCGCGGTGTATAGCTTGTGCTCCACTCGGAAAAGTACAGCGGAAGCCCCGGAAATGGTGAGGCCGAAATCTGCTCGCGAACACGCCGCACGTCACCGACGATCGCGTTTGGTGACGGACCGAGCTTTGTATCGGATTTCCCCTCTTCATCGAGAAAGCCCCCTTGAACGCCATACGTATGCGTGGTCACGAAGTCGACGGCGGCACCGCTTTGCTTGACGTGCGCCAGGAATTCGGGGACCCAGGCCGCTCCGGCGGTCGAGGGCCCTCCCACTCGCAAAGCGGGATCGACGGACTTGATCGTCTTCGAGGTCAGATCGTAGAGTTCGAAGTATGCCTTCTGGTCTCCACCTTCCCAGAATCCGGAGAGGTTGGGTTCGTTCCAGACTTCGAAAAACCAGGTACGCACTTCGTCTCTTCCGTACCGAGCTTCGATGTGTCGGATGAAAGCATCGATGAGGTCACGCCAACCTTCCGGTCGGGGATGAGAGGTGTTGCCCTTCCAATAAAAGATGCTGTTCTCAGAGGTGGCAAGCGCCTTCGGAGTGAACCCTAGTTCGACGAACGGCCGGATGTGCCGGGCCAGCAAGTCGTCATATAGTTGGTCAATCTTCGACCAGTTGTAGACGGTCTTCCCATCTTCGATGCGCACTGTACCTAACACGTCGTGAAAGATAGCGTGGAATCTTACATAGCGAAAACCAAGCTCGTCGACGGTCGTCTTGAGTTGGGCCTGGCTGTCATCACGAATCAGTGTGCCTGGATAATCGGACCCAACCGACAGATCGAAGAAGCGATCCACCGGTCCAGTCGGTTGGTCGAGATTCACGACAATGGTTCGGGATGGAGCCTGTTGCGATTGAGCAGCAGGAGACAAGACAAATGAAGCCACCAAGAAACCGGTGGCAAGGATTGAAAATCGCCTCAGAAGTGAACTAAACACAGATCCCCACTTTCTTCAAATAAATGGCTGGCAAGATTGAATACTCGGTCTTGTATCAGCATTCGCAACTGCACCCCCATCGGCGCCCCGCAGGGCAAGAATCAAGACCTGCGTGGCTAGTTCGCATTGGTTTCCCAGATCATGACCCTTCCGCCGGCCGTCCCCGGCGATTTTGGCGCATCCCGGAAATCTCAGCCGATTCCGTGACACGCAGCCATTCTTAATCGGCATTGTGCATGATGCCATGCTGCAATCATGAACCACTTGCCCGCAGGCGCTTCCCATCTGAACTTTTTGTCACGCACCCCCAAATCGACCTTCTGCACGCTCAAGGGGTCGTGTTGCAAGACCCCTTGAGGCGAGAAAGGCGGTAACTGCCTGGGAGCGCCCGGCTACAAGGACACTGAGAAGCGCTTATCTGCGTAAAACAGCGGATTGATTTACTGGCTGTCAACGTAGGAGATCCCTCGTCCAACGGTTCCGATATAGAATCTGCCGAAGGTCCGAGCGTCACCGACAATCTGATTTACAGTACCCAATAAGTGAGCCGGATTGCTGACATTGACCCACGTGAGACCATTATCTATGGAGCGATAGAAGCCATACCCTGAAGCGCCAATTGCAGCGGTATAGATAGCCGGCATGGAGTAGGCAGAGGTGCCGCTGCTGGTCGCCGGGGCGCCAACACCGACAGCATACGCCTGGGTGAACGACCCGGCTTTCGTAAGCGTCGTCCCGGCGTTCGTTGAATAATACAGGCCGTTATCGGAAGCAAGACTTGACCCGTTGACAGCGAGCCAGATGTTGCCGGCTCCTCCAAACGAAGCGGTCAGTTGCCCCGGCGAGTTAGCGGTCAAGGTCTGCTGTGTGTTGAAGGTCAGGCTGCATTGGAACGGAGTGGCACTTGTCACTGGGCTCACCGTCGCGACCCCCATCAACAGCTTGCCTGAGGTGGGGTCGTACATATAGTACTGCCCGGGCGTGACGCGATCGGAGACAACCTGGGCACCGATGATTCCGTTGACAGCCGGTGTCCATGTGTTCCCGCCGTCTCCTGTGCAGGCCGGCGGATAATCAACGGGCGCCCAAACGATCGTCGAAGCGTCGGCCGCGATGGCCACTGTGCCGCCGCCTTTGCTGAACTGGGTCGAGGGGGTGACGCTTTGCAGATTAGCCGCGTCAGAGAGGGCGGGATATCCTACCCACGTACCTTCGGCACCCTGGGTAGCGGTGGTGGCCAGAAGCAGCGGGACTAGTACCTGCGTACATGTCTGGCCGGTGGAATTCTGTGCGGTGCAGAGCACAGGCGCCCCGCCGCCGGTTGGAGTGTAAAACGACGGAGCGGTAGTGGAATAGCCATTAGTACTCGACCCCACTCGGACCACCGTCAGCGACTTATTCTGCGCAAAGTCCACGCTCGTGCCGTTCGTGAAGACTGGATTGGGATCCGCGCCCTGAATAGGGGACAAGTCGAGCGAAATATGAACGAAGGTCCCCACATCACCATCAGCGCTAAGAAGCGGCGCCCCAGTCGGCGGACTGGAGATTGCGTTAACAACGGCCTCTTCAATACCGCTGCCGCCGTCCACCTGCTTAACCCCCGATGGCGCCGAGCCGTAGGCTCCTACGCTGAAGATGGGCTGATGCTGTGGATTGTTGTCGATGGCCAGAAGGTTTTGCGTGTCCCAAAGCGTATCGCTAGTACCGAAGACCGCGTGGTTGGAATTCCAGGGATCGATCGCCAGAGCTGTGGGCCAGGTCTCTGTTGCTACCTGCTTTGCCACGGCTCCGGGGCTAAGCCACGGTGAAAACGCCACGTCATTGACGGCTTGGCCACTATTTTGATCGGCGATCTTCCATGTCTGGCCATAGTTCAGGCTGCGATAGATGGCGTCGGCGTCGGTGGTGACGTTTGTAGTGACGTTGGTGGTGACGTCGCCGATGGTGGAAACCATGATGGCCCCAGGGAGTTCGGCGTCCAGCGTAATGCCGCTATATCCGCCGACGTCGGCGGTGGTGCGGACGGAGGTGGGGGTGATGTTCGTCCACGTTCCCGCCCCATTCGGGGTACCGACAGTGGGGGTATATTCCCAGACGGCCCCGGCGCCTGCATTGCCGGCGAGACCTGAATTGTTTGTGAGTGGCCCCTCGTCGCTGAAATAGGTGATATAGAGTGAGCCTTGGCTATTGCTGACGCCGTCTGGCCCAAAGACCGCATGGATGGGTGTGAGGTTATAGTGCGCTGGAGTCGATCCGCCACTAGAAATCGCTGGAGGCTCGTTTGGGATCGTTTGCCAGGTTGCGCCGGAGTCTACGCTGCGGTAGATGCTCGAATAAACTGGTGTTCCATTGTTGCTTCCGTTGGCGTTGTAGTAGTTATAATCCGACACTCCCGCGTAGAGAACCGGTGTCGCCGTTCCCGGTACTCCACTGCTCGGGTCGAAGATAATGAACACCACGCCGGCCCCTTTTGTTGGGCCGTGGAGCGAGGGGACAGGGAAGCTCGTGACCTGGGTCCATGTCATGCCGCGATCCAGGCTCTTCCATAGACCCGCGGTGCGGGACCCATAATAGATGGTCGTTCCAAGGTTGGGATCTACTCCAAAGCGTTCGCCGGCGTCGCGCCCGTTGTCGTCTCCGTTGATGGGAAAGGGTGCGTTCACCGTGGTAAACGTGTTGCCCTGGTCGTCGGAGAGGTAAAAGTGGTTCTGCTGGGTGAGGTCATTGTTGTAGTTCATCCCGGTGCTTAGATAAAGCCGCTGCGGGTCACTTGGATCCAGGCCAAGCGACTCCACTCCCATGTCGCCTGCATTCGCGCGGTCCAGGAAGTCCAGCAGGGGCACCCAGTAGCCGCATTCCAAGAACTCGGAATTGGTGCCCTTGGCCGCAGATGCCACCCCGGCCCCATTGACATATCCCGGGCAAGTGGCCGTTACTCCCGCGGCTGTCGTGGTGCCTTTCTGCACCCATCGGTACGCTCCGCCCACATCGGTCCGGACATAGCGCAAATATTGCTGCATAGGATGAAAGAAGACGCCATCTACATACCCCCCGCCGACGATCTGCACCGACTCTGGAACGAGCGCGCCCAGACCGGCTACGGTAGTGATATCGAGTACATTGATCTGCACCGTGCGCGTCGTGGCAACATAATGGGTTGTGTCTTGCGGTGTAAATGTCACCGACAGCGTCTGCGTGCCGGCAGCGAGGAATGTGCCCTCAGCCGGGCTGTAGACGAAGGTACCGGGAGTCGCCGTAGTTGCGTTGAGTATGTCTGGACCCAGGGGGGTTGTAGTAAACGCGGTACCCAATGGAGAAGAGCAGTTTGTCGCAGTGGCGATGGTGACTCCTGAAGGTAAAGCCGCGCACCCACTAGTACTCGGCGTTTGATAAGGATCGGTTGGATTCGGTATAGGAAGAACCGGGTGCGGGACAGCCGCTGTCGGCGCCGGTCCTTCGTCGCCGGGATCGTAGACGATGCCGTCGCTACCCACGGCGGCAGGGATAATTACCTGCGCGGGCCCATTCGTGTTCCACAGAATCGGCACGGGCTGCGGCGTAATGCCCACTTTGTTGTCGTACTGTGCAGCGCAGCCGGCAAGACCGAGTGAAACGAACGATGCAAGAACCCAGACCATTGATGAGAGGCGGCGGGGGGAAGCTGTCATGAGCATAATTAAATCACCTTGTGGAACTTCAATTGCAATAGAGCTTTGTCGTCTATTTCGTCGCTGCTCCATACAGCCGCAGCAACTTTTGTGTTGATAGGCACTGGACTAGAAGGAGTACTTGAAGCCCACTTCAACAATACGCAAGCTGGACTTGTATGGCGTCGAGCCAAAGTTGTTGCTGGTTTGCACCAGGCTAGCGCGCGCGGCCGCATCGGTCGTCGGATAAATAATCGAGCCGCTCGGTGTTTTCTGCAGAAGTTGTCCGTAGCCCAGGCCGAGACCCACAGCTGGACCACCAGAGAGTTGCCAGTTGGGATGGTTCAGGAAATTGAACGCGGCCAGCCTGAACTGCATGCTCTGCTTTCCTGTGATATGGACATTCTTGACCAGGGTAAGGTCGGAATCGAAGTACATCGGCCCATGAATGTCCGGCAGCTTGAAGGAACCATTTGTACCCGGAGCCGGCAGAGTGAAGCAATTCCCATTGATGAAGGTCTTCGCGCCGTTCGTGATACCGCGGAGATTGTACGTGGGATCGCAGGTAATCACAGGTTGCATCGTCACGCTGGGCGTTCCCAACTGGGTGGCTGAGTTGTAGCTGACGGCGATGGGGACGGTGGTTCCAGCCTGCTCGTATTCATATCCGCCACCGAGGCCAAAGTTGGAATTGAATGCCGCAACATCTGGACCGCTCTGAATCGCGGTGATGCCAGAGATCTCCCACTGATTCAAGACGCCGCCCACAATCCTGTTGCCGTGATACTTCGTTCCTTCCTGGTAGGAGAAGGTAATGTTGACGGCCTGCTTGCGGTTGTAGGGAAGCATCCCGTAATCGTTGAGCATATTCAATGAATCGCCTACAGTACCGTTGCCCGACGTGCCGCGGACGCCGAGCGCCTTGCTCCATGTGTAGTTCAAGTTATACGTCAACGCTCCAGTCTGCTTGTTGAGACTTAATTGCATCGCGTTGTAGTTCGAATAGGAGATGTGATTTTCGACAAGAATAGCCGAGTAGTTGGGATAAGGCCTCCAGTCCTCCTGATTGTAGGTACCGAAGTTGGTGGGAACGACGACCCCATAATTCAGGGAGGAGGTATTGGGATCTGGCTTGAAGAGTCCGCCCAGCTGAATCGCATTTTGGTTTGAAAGGTCGCCGTCGCCCCCATTTCCCCCCGTCAAAGCATGCTGCGTTTGGTTGCCGACATAGCTCATTTCGAGCAGGCTGCCATGGCCCAAGCGCTGGTCTACCGTAAAGTTATAGTTATAAGTGACCGGCTGTTCGCTGTCGTGCTGGTCCGCTGCGTGGATCGAGAACGCGCTGTAGGTGGTGCCGCCACAGGTTTGGCCTAGCTGATTCACAAACGGACCAGGCCCGAGAGTCACCGTGGGACGGCCGGCACTGATATCCCCCGAGTTGCCGACTTGAGCGAAGGAGCAGCCGCCAGAACCTCCGGGAGGGTTATAGGTCGCGACGCCGAGCGATGTCAGCAGCGGACCATCCGAGGTGTAATAGGAGTCGTGATAGCGATAAGCGCCCCAGCCTCCTCGAAAAGTAGTCTTGCCGTTCCCATAGAGATCGTATGCAAGGCCGGCGCGCGGGGAGTAGAACATCGCTGTGCTGGGGCTTCCTGAAAGAGGAAGGCTGGAGTCCAGCGTGATGCCCTTTCCGTTGTGCCAGGCAATGCCGGGCCAAGTGGTGGGGTCGGTGGGGTCCAGGCTGTACTGGATGTTTTGTTGGATCTTTTGCGGTTCCCACACCGCGAGGCCCTGGCCATGGGAATCCACCCACGGGCCGAGATGATCGAAGCGGACGCCAAAGGTCAGAGTAAGCCTCTTAGTAGCCTGCCAATCATCTGTGATGTAGCTGTCTATTGTCGTGTACTTCATGTCGCCACTTATAAACTTGTTCACCTGCGTAAAGCTGCCGCAACCGTTCAGGAAGTTGCCTACACTGTTGCCTATAAGGGTAGTGAGGCCGTAGGTCGTGGGGCTGAAACTGTAAACAGCGCAGTTATTGTACTGCGTGTAGCTCTGATTGCCCTGCGGATCGTTATACCCAGAATCATACTCGTTGTTGGCGGCCTGCTCAGCATAGGCGCCCACCTTGATCGAGTGCCTCTGAAGCTGCTTCGTCAGGTTGTCCGCGGCGTTGACCGAATACTTGCGCTTGGGAGCGCCCCGGCTGGGGTCGAAGTAGCCCATGCCAAAGCCGGGAACGCCCATTGCGTAGCCGGTGTTCTCGGGCAGTTGCGTATACCCATTCTCGTAATAGCGGGGCCCGACAAATCCCGTGTTCGCATCCTGTAGCATGCTGTTGTTCTGGAGTTGCGCGGGAGAGAAAAAGTAGACGCCGGAGAATATGAGCTCGTTGGTCAGAGTAGGGCCAAATGTGTGCGTATTGTTGATACTTAACCGGTGCGAGTGGGAGTACGTGAGTTCTCCTGTGGGCGAGGGGATGACGTCCCCGCCGCTGTAGCCGGTGTTGCTGGTAGGGTTCTGATCGCTCACATGTTCGTAGTCATAGGTCACATAAAGCTTGGTGGCGTCGCTAAAGTTCTCGTCTACCCGGCCGTGCAACTGGTAGCCATTGTGCTGGGCAAAGATGTTGGTGTCATAGTTGATGGTGTCGGAGCACATCTGGCCAGGGCCCAGGAGGGATGCTCCCGTAATTTGATTCCAGAGCAATGACTCATTAATGCATGTGGCCGTCGAGATCCCCCCTTGAGGCTGCGGCACCCGATTGATCTTCGGATAGAAGCGCGTGTAGGCACTCACATTGGGGTCAAAGTCCGCAACCGGAATTTGCCCGCCGAGGGTTTCGTGCCCCTGGAGATCCACCGTGTTGCTGACCGGGGAATAAGCGGCATTGAAGTTGTTGAGGCCTGTGCAGCCGTATGAGGAGGGACAGAGGGCATAGGAGGCCCCCGTTGGAAGATTCAGCGCGCTTTCGATAGAACCGGTGCTGAGATCGCCGCCCAACATGCGCTGGGTGGGGATGAAACTAAGGGTTGCCGTATTGCCATACAGGTTCCTCTGGTCGTATACCTCTCCAGCGGCAAAGAAGGTCAGCTTCTTGCTGCGATTGAAGCCAGTGCCGGGGATCATGACTGGACCGCCAATATTGGCACCGGGGTAGTAGTTGTAGGTACCCGCACGCGGATTATCAAAATAATTATCCATCCAGTCGTTGGAGTTGAGGACACTGTTGCGCGCATATCCGTAGACGGAACCGTGATAGCTCGATGCACCCGACTTAGTGACGGCATTGATCACCACCGGTCCGTTGGCGGTGTCGGCACCGAAGTTCGACGTCTGGACCTTCACCTCGGCGACCATCTCCATATTCACGTTACTCATCGAACTGGTGGCATCGGCCGGGTCGGTTGTGCTGGCGCCGTCGGCGACGACCGCGACCGCGCCCGCGCCGGGAGCGGCGCCATTGGCTGCAAAGCTGCCGATCGAGCTGCCGGAGAATCCAGCGACCTGGCTGGCGTTGTTGGTGGAATCGTTATTGAGTCCTGCTGAAGCGACCGCAAAGCCAGGCAAGATACGAATCAGCTCGGTTGCATCGCGCCCTACGGTGGAGAGACGCTGGATGTCGTCCGCCGTGATGAGATAACTCTTCTCCGGCGAAGAAATATCGACTCCGGCCACAGTTGAGGTCACCGTGACCGAGTCTTCAACCCTGCCGATCTTGAGCGCGATAGTTTCGATATTCCTGCTGTCACCCGGATCCATATGAATGCCCGTAATGACGTACGTCTCAAAGCCCTTGGCGGTCACATTCAGGTTGTAATTGCCCGTCTGTACCGCCGCAAACGAGAAGAAAGCGCTGCTGCTGCTCACGGTCGAGCGCACCGACTTGTCTGCTGTGTTCACCAGCGTTATCTTGGCGCCGGGAACAATTGCGCCCTCGCTGTCTTTGACCACACCGGTCAGGGTGCCGGTCGTCTGGGCAAAAAGATGGTACGGGCCGAAGAGCATCAGCGCCAAAGCGAGACCGGCCAGAAAGTGCTTCAAGTTCATGCATGCCAGTAAACCTTGGAACCGGAAAAGATCGTTATTTCGAACCACAATAGCCTCCGAATGAACAAATGGAGAGAACGTATAAGCAGGTTTACTCCGCGCTCTCTGCGTACTAGAACGAGGTCGTTATTTGACGGTAAGGGTGAATACCATCGGGTCGGGTACGTCAGAACGGAAGCTTTCCCACTGGTACTGGCCATCGGGATCTCTTTGCGCGCCGGTCATCACCAGATGAAAAGCATAGGTTCCCGGCGGGGTGACGACCGAGGAGGAGGAGGTGCCCGAGCTACAGCCTGAAGAGCCTGCGATCCCAGCAACCAGGAGCAGTGCGAGCCCGACGATGGCCAGACCGCCCGCGGCTTTCCGGAAACGGCGCCGGCTAAGGATGAGCAGGAATCCCAGAAGCACAGATGACAGCCAGAAGAACCCGCTCTGTACTGTTGCGGTGGGAACATAGGGCGGAACATCGGTGGTAACCGTCAACACCACCCGGGTTGGCAGCAATGCTGCTCCCAGCGTACTGGGACCCACGGTGGCGTCCCCCGGATTTTCGGTACACGTGGCGAACTGAGGCAGATCGGGACAGGAAAATTCGACGCCTCCCTGCCAACCGCCAAGGGAACTGATGGTCAAGACAGTCGTACCCGGTGCGCTGGCAGAAGAGGTGATGCTGGTGCTGGATGCCGTAACCGTAAAAGTAGAAGGATCAGCGGGCTGCGAAGTCTTTATCGTTGAGGTGGCGGTGCAGTAGGGTGCTGCGCCCATGGGCGTTAGCGGCAAGATTATCGGCGTAAACGCCGTCGCCTGCTGCGCGGTCTGCGCACTGAGCGACACCGCAGTTCCAGAGGCCGTTGCGGCCGCTGAGAGCGTGATAATGCCGGTGCCGACGAGAGTGCCTGCGTTGATGGCCGTGATGGTGGTTCCGGCGGGGATGCCAGGGCCAGTAACAAACTGGCCTACACCGAGGGCGGCGGTGACGGTGACTGAGGTTACAGAATTACTGGAAGTCGCCGTCGTGCCGGTAAAGGGGGTAATAGTACTTACATCGACGACGTTGACGATGGTTGGAGCCGATGTGGAGGGAAGATAGTTCTGGTCTCCGCTGTAGACCACGGTGATGACGTGAGGCCCTACCAGGACATTGTTTTCGCCCAGGGCGGGGGGGGCACCCTGTGCTTCCAGGGTATCGGCGTCCGAGGTCATATTGCCCGAAAAGAGTCCGCCCGGATACGGGAGCACCGGGGTAGCACTGGGAATATCCGTCAGGCCCGTGATTGGATCCAGACCCTTTGTTTGAGTGGGCAATGCCCCCGTGGTCGTTAGATTGGGCGTGCCGTTGATCGGCTTGCCGTCACTGTAGAAGGTCAGGGTTCCGCTCGGCACACCGACTCCCACAGAGGTAACCGACGCCGTGAAGTCTATGGGATCGCTGACGATAGCCGCCCATGAGGGGACGTTGTTATAGTAGTCCAGAATGCTGCAGCTTCCACCGTTGGAGTGGCGCAGGCTGTACGGGTTATTGTAAGGAATCTTCGTGATGGTCAAGGTTGGAGTGGTCGGCGCCTTGGCTATGGTGACGGGCATCACGTCGGAGGAGCTTGCGTTGTAGGCGGTGTCTCCTTTGAAATCAGCGTAGATGCTATGCAGTCCGCCGGTCAGGCCGCTGTTGAGCTCGAGTGTTGCCACTCCTTTGACGACGGGCAACAGGGCGATCTGCGTACCGTCCAGGACAAATGACACAACATCCCCTGTACCGGTAGGAACCGGTGCGATGGTTGCCGTAAAGGACAGAGGCTCCCCGTAGAAGGGTGCCCCCGCCACGGAAGGGATAAGGGCCAGCGTCGTAGCGGTTACGCTGGGGATTACGCCTGATCCGGTCAGCGTCACCTGCGGGCTGTTCAATGCATTGCTGGCAAACGTTATCGTCGCTGAGAGGGGACCTGACACCGCTGGTGTGAATGTGGTCGCCAGGTCGCAGTTGGTCCCCGTAGGCAGCGTGAGGCTGTTCGCACAGGCACCCGACGGAGAGGTCATCGCGAAGTCGCCCGGGTTAGAGCCTGACTCCACGAAGTACGGCTCATTGAAGACCAGCGGCAGGTTGCCGGCGCTCTCTCCAGTAAGCGGAAGCGCTACACTTGGCGTCGTCCCCACGGCAAGGTCTCCAAAATCAAGCCCGATCTGGGAGCGCGCGATCGTATAGGCCGCGGCGTTGGCTTTGTCGGTTACATACAGATTGGACGAGGCGTCGATCGCGAGACCGTAGGGGCTTGCGATCCCCAGTCCAACCTCCGCAGCGCCATTGGGATTGAGTGTGCCCTGAACAGAAGAAATTCGCAGAACGCGGAAGTTGCCCTGGTCCACGACAAAGAGCGAGCCTGAACTGTCCGTCGCAAGCGCGGACGGATCGAGGATATTGGCGGCGACGATCTCCTGACCGGCCCCGAGAGGATATTCCAAGATCTGGTTGTTGCCCGAGTCCGCGATGTAGACGTTACCAGGACCATCTACGGTGACCGCGAGAGGACCGGACAGGCCGATGCCAAGGTTGGTTGGCGCACCAAAAACGGCGCCATTGTTCGAGGCCCCGGCGAAGCTCGGGTAGACCAGGATTGTATTGTCTCCGGTATCCGCAACGTAGAGATCCCCGTTGGTATGTACAAAGACGGAAGCAGGACTGCTCAACCCGCTGGCGATAACCGTACTTCCCGCTGGGCTCAGGGCGCCACTCACGAACGGCACCTCCACCACGCGGTTGTTTCCCGTGTCGGCAATGAAGACATCGCCCGCACCGTCCACCGCAACGCCCGCAGGCGCCGAGAGGGAAGGCGTTACTCCCCCAATCGACACTGGAACTGCCGCACCGCCGCCTGCCGGGAATTCCGTGACAGCGTTATTGTCGGGGTCGGCGATGAAGGTGTTACCGGCGCCGTCCACAGCAACGCCCGCAGGCGACTTGAGGCCACTGACGGCGGCGGGAGTCACAGTGCCCGGGTCGAGCGTGAGCAACGCTCCCTGGCCGATGCCTTCCACAAAAGCGCTTGCGGTTTGGGTAGCACTGCCGGCGGTATAGGTGAGAACAACCGCGCTGGATTGCTTGCTCACGAGCGTCGGCGTGAATTCGACGGCAATCTGGCAGCTCTGGACCCCTGTCGGTCCATAAGATGCCCCTTTGGTGCAATTAGTGAGTCCGGCGGAGGGGGCCAGCATGGTGAAGGCCCCCGACGGAGCCTGGATGCTCGTCAGCGTTGCCGCAGTGTTGAACTGGAAGTTTATGATCCTGGTCGCGTTCTGCCCTACGGTCACCGCGTTGAAGTTTGAGTTGCCGAGAGTCAACTCCGAGATGCTCGTTGCGCCTGTTGAGGTGTAGTACATGTCTCCGCGCTGATTGACCGCAACCGCAACAGCGATGCTGAGGTTGCTGGCTACGACGAACTGGTCTTTGAGGTTGAGCCCGCCCGGAGTAATCACATTCCCTTTTGAATCCAGCACTGCCGCTTCATTCGGAATTTCGTAGATCGCTGCGGCGCTTGAATCCACCACATAGAGGTTTCCCGCCAAGTCCACGCTGAGACCGACCGGATTTAAGTATGTCCCATAGGGAACGGGTGCCAGCGCATACAGCCCCGGCGTCCCGGCATATGGCAGTTCATAGACAGCGCCGGATTGGATGAAATACACGTTCTCGAGCTTGTCGATGGCCATCGACATGATTTCTGGGGGATTGCTTGAGGGGTTGTTGGTCAGAATCATGCTGCCGTTGCCGTTGATCTCGCCGTTGACCTCTTCGGTAAGGTATTCCGCAGGCGTTGTGCAGCAGACATCGTTTGTGGACACGAAAACGTTGCCGGCGAAGTCCGCGGTCAGGGTTTGAGCATTGAACCAATACCACAAGGCCCCATTGCCGCCGCCAGCACCGTGGCCTTGCCCAACCTGTATCACGCAGTTGACTATCGGATACACCGTGACACCCGTGTTCCACCAGAAAGACTCCAGCAGGCTGTTGTGGGCTTCATCCTGCCCCATGTAGTCGGATAAGGAGGTTACTATGGTCGCTGGTCCCCCGCCTGCAGGAACCTCGAGAATATTACCCTTCGTCGTTTCCCCCACGTAGATGTTTCCGCAGGCGTCCAAGACGACCTGGGTAGGCGTAAGGACGTTGGCCTGGGTGCCAGTGGGGTTTGCGTAGACCGTCGTGGGCACGGTGGTGACCGAAGAAGAGACCACGGGCGGCACGTACTGCACGGTCTGGGCGCGGGCCGGAAGACACAGGAGCGTCGCGCATGCGATTGCAAGCAAAACCATGGCCGCCCGGCGAAGCGGCGATCTGTCGAAAGGACGCGCAACAAGCGTCTTTGACGTATTTCCAATGCCAGGCAGCGGACGACGAGATTCAAGTGCCCCATTGGGCAGCATTCCCTGGAAGGGAGAAGCCGCCATGGGCCGCGCGGAACAGTTGAGAATGAGCTTGAACAAATGATCCTCCAGAAAATCGATCCCCACCTCGTTTCTACTGAATCGATTTAGCAGAGAAACCGAAACGAGGCATTTAGAGTAGAGCCAAACTTTTACTAGAATGATTGGGCGGTTGTCAAACACTTTTTTTTGCAAACCTATTCTTTTGGGGAAAACGATCTTGAACAAATGGTTCTCCAGAAAATCGGTCCCCGCATCGTTTCTACTGAATCGATTTAGCAGAACAACCGAAACGGGGCATTTAGAGTAGAGCCGCATTTTTACTAGAATGATCGGGCGGTTGTCAAACACTTTTTTGCAAACCTATTCTTTTGGGGAACATGATCGCTCTCGCGGCCCCCAAAGTTTCCTAGCCCATTCCGTCCCATTGAACGTTCTCAAAAACACATAAGATGTAGTATAAGAGGCATGTACAGGCGGGTTAACCGGTGTGGTTTGGCCGTATCCGATCAAGCCCGGCTTAATGCATCTGCGAACCGACTTCGCCCGTGTCTACCGTTGGAACTTGCAGCGCAAAGCGTCTGTTCCCCGCACATGCTGGGGGGCGCCGAGCAACAGCATCTGCGATACATAGAGATTCGGTGCCATGTACACTTATTGATGGAGAGGCCACACAATGCAACGTAACTGGAGAAGCGAACAATGATGGGAGTCAGTCGATCCATTTCTTCCGCGCTGTGCTTTTTTTCTTTGATGGGCGCCCTCGAGGCGCAGGCACCGCAAACGCCTTTGCCGACTCAATCTTCCGCGCCTTCAGATAGCCCAGGAACACAATCTCCCGGATACCAACTCTCTCCCGGATACCAACTCACGGTTAAAGTCAGTCGCGTGGTCCTCGATGTCGTCGTGACGGACGCCAAGGGCAAGCCCGTGGAAGGCCTGAAGCAGGACGACTTCAAAGTGCTTGAGAACGGAGTGGTCCAGCCACTCCGTTTCTTTGACGTACACACTGCCTCACCCGCGGGCTCAACTCAGCAAGCACTCGGTCTCAATTTGCCCCCGGACACCTTCTCCAACCTCACCCTGGCCCCGCCGGACAGGCCGGTGACCATATTGCTTTACGACATGCTGAACACGCCTCTGTCGGCGTTGCCCTCCGCCCGCCGGGCATTGGTAAACTTCATCAAAGATCAGAAGAACTCGACCAGCATCGCGATCTTTGCGCTGACCGACCGCCTGCACCTGTTGCAGGGCTTTACCGACGACGAGACCCGGCTGATGGAGGCCGTCGATTCGAAAAAAATAAAGTCTTCCGTTTCGCAATTGCTCGTCGCGGATACGGGTGATGACGAGGCGTCTCTGCTTGCCGCAGACCCAGCCGCAACCGCATTGGCCCAACAAACGCCGGTCAGCGCCGGAAACATACCCGTTGGCGCGGACGCCGTCCTCGCGCAGTTGAGTAACGCCGAGGCCCAGGAAAGTACATACTTGCTGCAGCAGCGCCTCGATATCACGGTTGATGCCTTTACCGACATCGCACGATTCGTCTCGGCGCTGCCTGGACGCAAGAACCTCATCTGGATGTCCGGCGCCTTCCCCTCGGAGATCTTTCCCGACAGCACGCAGCTCACTGGCTCGCAGAATGAGTTCAGCAATGCGGTCTATCTTGAAGCGGATGTGCGAGCCGCGCAGGAGGCGCTCAAAGAAAGTCGGGTAGCGGTCTACCCGGTGGACGTTCGCGGTCTCCAGACCGACACACAATTCAGTACCGCCACCCGGTACACGGGGCCGCCGAAGGCGAGCACCTTCGGCGTGCAAAAGGGGGCTGAGCACGCCACCATGGACGCCGTCGCCGAGAGCACAGGTGGACGAGCCTTTTACAATACAAACGGCTTACAGGAAGCCATGAACGCTGCGATCCGCCAGGGCTCCGAGTATTACACGCTGACCTATGCGCCGAGCAATAGCAAAGCGGACGGCGCCGAGCGGAAGGTCAAGGTCGTGGTGAACAATCCAAACTACCAATTGTTCTACCGCAGACGTTATCTCGCTGACGATGCCAACCACCCGCGTCCTGCGCTTGCACTCGCGCTTGATATGAACATGCAGCACGGCGCACCCAATTCCTCGGAATTATTCTTTGAAGCCAAGGTGAACCCAGTGGGCGATGCGGTGGCAGCCTCAACGGACGAAGTCGAGACTCTCAACACGTTTCTTCAGACAAAGGCCAAAGGTCTGCGCACGAAGGCTGCAAGTGGCGCGGAGAAGGTTCAGCACTACGACATCAACTTCGCCATCATCGGACGGCAACTTGAGATGCCGCCGACACAAAATGGAGAATACTCCACCAACATGCGGTTTGGTCTGGCGGCATACACGCAGGATGGTGAGTTGTTGAACGGCATGGAGGTCAGCATCAAGAACGCGATTCCGCAAGCCCAGTACCAGAAGATTGAATCTGAGGGATACCATGCATCCATGATCTTCGTGGTTCCCGAAGAGGCTGTTTCGCTGCGCCTCGCTGTCAGCGATGAGATTGGCAGACGAATCGGAACGATGGAGATTCCCCTTCCCCTCCCCGTCCCCAAAAACATCACCGCTGCCGTGACAACGGGGAAATAAGATACATTCCGGGTCACAATCTTTGGACCATGACCCCGCTGGACGTCAACACACTTCCGAGCCCCCCTAGACGACCATTCTTCACACTCATTGTCCCTGGGTGAAGCAATATTGGGTTCGTCCCTGTGTAGCTACTTTGCGGGCGTCTTGAGCTCCGGTGTTATGAGCTCAGCGGTTTTGGCCAGGGGGAGCTGGACTTCGAGCGAGCCAACGCGGTTGTCGCGGATGTCGCGTACGGCGAAGCGAATTGACGACGCGGTCACCGGCACGGCAACCGATTGCACGACGTGGTAGCCGTCGCTGGCGAGCTTCGCGTAGCGAGGCGCGGGAATCGTATCGTCGATGTGGGTGTCCAGCCCGTTCAGTTTGCGGCCATCTTCGTCGTAGGAGATCAGGCCCAGCTCGAGCGACACCTGATGCGCACCCGCATCGTCCACAGGCATCTCCAACTGCCGGGCGATCAGGCCGTAGGAGATGAGGTACTGCTGCATCAGGACCGGCGCTGCGGGCTTCGCCTTGGCTTTCTTGAATTGTGGATCGCCGTACTGCGACAGCACCTGCATCTGTTCCGGCGTAGCGGGAACGGGCGCGCCAGCCGTTTCGAGGTGCGCTTCGATAAAGAGGCCATGCGAGAGCGGAGTGCCGCGTTCCAGCGACGGCGTCAACGGGTTCTGCGGCGCGTCGGCCACCCTCTGCGCGGCCGCTTCGAGATCGTCGGCGAAGTAGGTCTTGCGGTAGGAGAGGTTGTAGCCGGATCGGTTCAGCGTGACCTTGATGTGGCGCACGCTGCTGTCGTACTTCGGGTTCGTCGGCTCGTAGGTCAGCGCATAGTAGGTCGAGCCGCTGAGCATCGCAGTGTTGACGGCCTCCTGAAGACCGTTAGTTCCGTAGAAGGCATGGCCTCCGGTGTCATCGGCAATCGAATCCATGGTGATCCGCGTAGCCTGGTCTCCGAGGATGAACTTCCGCTGTGAAAAGTTCAGACTGTTAAAGGCAGTCGCCCCAGGGCTGCCGAAGGGTTGAAAGAGTCCACTGGCCCCGTAGGCCGCGTTGGCTGCAGCATTGAGGTCTGAGTTGGCGCGGACACCGCGGATGTCCACGGGATAGACCGATACATGGCTGCGATTGAGAAGGTCAGCAGCTTGCTCAATCTGCCCCGAGTAATTGCGAGCGGACTGATCGTGCTGGTTGCTGGAGGCGGTGATGGTCGAATCGGGAAGGATGCCCACCGGGAAGGCCGACGAAAGCCAGATGAGGTCCTTCCGGCCGGGCAGCGAAGCAAGGAAGCGGCCAATGTCGGTGAGCGCGTTCAGGGTAAGCTCCACGCGCTGGTCCTGAAGCTGTGCCTGATCGAAGCCGTCAAACTCCCGGGCTTTGTCGACGAAAGCGTTGAATGCCTCATCTGGATCGTGGTCGTTGGGCAACGGGGGATTGCCGGTCATCGGCGTCCTCGCAATGTCGCCGCTGGGCCGGAGCAAGGTTGTGGTCTGCGGGCCGCCCTTCTTCGAAGCCAGCGCCGCGGCGAGCAGATCGGTGTCCTCGGTAAAGCCCTGGAGAAGGTGAAGCTTGCCCGTCAGGACAAAGATGGCGATCTGCGTGCCGGGGCGGCGATGCCGGATGAGGTCGAGTATCTGCGCGTGACCGTAGTCCTGCTCGGTAAGCGGCGTGTTCAGCGCATCGTAAAGAATCACCGTCGGCGTCCCCGACTCGGGAGCCTTCGCGAGATTCAGAAAGGTGTTTGGAGGAAGAACGGGAACTTTGGGAGCTACATAATCGGCGTCAAGTGCGACGGTGTGAACCTCGTGTACATCGAAAAAGCGCACGGTCTGAGGGACTTTATCTTCCTCAACTTTGAAGTCGGCCTGCGTAAGTCCAGTTACCGGGCGCCCCTTGGAGTCGGTGACGACAACATCGACGAAGACGCGGCGAACGTCGGTCCTGAGAGGCGTTGCCTGCGCAGACGGCGCCTGTGCGGCGCTGGCAGCAGCGGTTGCCTGACCGAGAGCGGGATAGCTTGTGGCAGATATCAGAAGCGCCGCGAACACCCCGAGAACGAAAGAGCCAGAACGGCGGATAGACGGTCGGTCCATTTGGGTAGTCATCTTCTGTTCCCTCTTCAAACAGAGTAAGCGTACTCCTTTCGCGCACACGGAAACGGCGCCGACGGTCCACATCCCTTTCTGGAAGTCATTTCGCCGGTATTACGGCAGCGGCGGTGTTTCGGGGACGGGGACGGGCAGAGGAATCTCCAGCGTTCCGATCCGCTTGCCAATCTCATCGCGGACGGCCATGCGCAGCGAGACGGCACCGTCAGGGACTGCGAACACCATGGAGGCGTGGTATCCCTCCGATTCGATCTTTTGGTACTGGGCCGCTGGGATCACGTTCTTGATGCGGACCTCCGTGCCATTCAGCAGCTCACTCTCCGGGGTATATGCCGCCAGACCAAAGCGCATGTCGGTGGCGTACTCTCCACTTTGTGTCGGTGGCATTTCGAGCTGCCGTCCGATGATGGCGAAGTCGATGTCGTAGTGCTGGACCTTCCTTGTGCGCAGACCTTTGGCCTTTGTCTGAAGAAACGTGTTGAGAGTCTTGACTTCGTCCGCCGAGGCCGCCATCGGGCTGCCCACCGGGGTCACCTTGGCTTCAAAGAACAACTGCGAGGAGTTGGGCGCGCCGTGCTGCATGCTCATATCCTGCATGAGCGGCTGCACGGGAGCCGGGTACCTCGCGTCGTCAGCGAGATAACTTCTGCGATAGGACAGTTGGTAGCCGGGAACCTTCAGCACAACTTTGATCTTCCGCTCGCTGCCGTCGGCTTTGGTATTGCTGGGCGCATAGGTGAGTGTGTAGTACTCCGAACCTTGGCGGACGGCGGCGTCCATGGCTTCCTGCAAACCATTGGTGTTGTAGAAGGCTCTTCCGCCGGTGCTGTCGGCGATGAGGTTCATGGTGGCGTGTTCAGCCCCCTGTTGGACGCCGAAAGAGCTGGGGCCTAGCGGTGCTGTGTAGCGCGTGGCCGCGCTATATCGCGGGTCCGCCTGGAGACCGCGAACGTCCACGGGATAAACCGCCGCGCGACTCTCGTCCAACATCTTCTTTGCCGCTTGAACCTCCGGGTCGAGACGGACCTGCCACATGGAACCGACGTTCCCAATGCCGCTGGAAAATATCTCCGAGGGAAACGATCCGGACATCCAGATGAGATTTTTACGTCCGGGCAGGGCGGAGACGTACCGTGCGATTTCAATGAAGGCATCAATCGTGATCCGGTGGCGCTTAATCTCCATGTACTCCATCTCTTCGATCTCTAGCCGGGTGAGTTCTACGTCGGTGGGATCGAGAAGAGGTGCGGCGCGCAACGGGGGAGCCTTTAATGTTGCTCCTTTCGAGTTGACGGCCTGCATCAGCCGGGTTTCGTCGTCGGTGAAGCCCTGTAGCATGTGCAAGCGGTCGGTCAGCACGAAGATAGCAATCTTCGTGGAGTTTCCCTGGTCATGGATGAACTTCACCAATGCCTGGTGGGCACTGGGAAACGACGACTGGGGCGTATCCAGCATGTCGTACAGCAATACAGTGACGGGCTTGTCCGCCGGGGCCAGCGCAAGGTTGGAAAAAGTGTCCGGAGGCAGATGGAGATCGAGTGCTTGCTGCGATACGCCGGCGGCAGTGCCGGTATGCACATCGAAGAAATGGAGCGGTTGAATCACTCCGTCCTCCATCACCTTGAAATCGCCCTGCTTTAACCCCTCTACTGGATTGCCCTTGGCATCTGTCACGACGACATCCACAGCGACACGGCGAACGTCGGTCCTCAGAGGCGCAGCCTGCGAAGACGGCGCGCCGGCAGTGTTGGCAGCAGCCGTTGCCTGGGCGAGAGCGGGACGGCCCACGGCAGCCAGCAAGAGCGCCGCGAACACCGCTAACGTGAAAGAGCCAGAACGGCGGATAGACGGTCGGTCCATTTGGGTAGTCATCTTCTGTTAACTCCTTCAAAAAAACAAACGAGATGACTGGCGAGACATGTGAGGCGGGATGGTTAGACGACGCGGTTCTGGCGGATGACCTCCTGGTAGAAGCGGGCGCTGAGTTTGGGGGTGCGCTTCTGGGTTTTGAAGTCGACGTAGACGATGCCGAAGCGCTTGTCATATCCGTCGGCCCACTCGTAGTTATCCAGCAGGCTCCATACGAAGTAGCCTTTGACCGGGACGCCCTCCGCGACGGCGCGGTGGAGCTGGCGCAAGTAGTTGCGCAGGTACATGACGCGGTCGCTATCGTAGACGTGGCCATCGGGGGCGAGCGTGTCGGTGGAGGAGGCGCCGTTCTCGGTGATGTAGAGCTGCTTCGGCTTCCAGAGATCGGTGACAATGCGGGGCGCCCAGTAGAGGGCCTCGGGGCCGACGTAAAGCCAGGGACTGTACATGTGCGGGAACGATGCAGGCGGACTGAGGACGGCATAGCCCTTCTCGGAGTCGTCCGCACGGACGTAGGTGGGCTGGTAGATGTTGAGGCCGACGAAGTCCATCGGCGTCCGGATAATGTCCATCTCTTCGGCGGTGAATCTGGGGGCGTCGGCGCCGAGGCGCTTGAGGTAGAGGTCGGTGTAGCGGCCTTCCTGGATGACGGTGAGGTACTGGGCATTCTGCTGGCGCATGGCCTTGTGGGCGGCGGTGATGTGTTCGGGGGTTTCGAGCGCGGGGGTGGCCGCTTCGACGTTGTCGGCGATGCCGATCTTGGTGCCGGGGCGGGCGTGGGCGCGGATGGACTGCACGGCCATGCCGTGGGCGAGGACGGCGTAGTGGTTGAGCTGGGCGACGCGTTGGGCGTTGAGTTTGAGGCCGGGGGCGTGGATTCCCTGCTGATAGCCGAGCTCGACGAAGCTGCGGATCTCGTTCATGGTCATGAAGTGCTGGACGCGATCGGAGAGGAAGCCCGCGGTGAAGCCAGCGTAGTCGGCGAAGACTTTGGGGATGTCGGGATTTTCCCAGCCTCCGCCGTCGTCCTGGAGCGGTTGCGGGAGGTCCCAGTGGAAGAGGGTGCAGTAGGGCTGGATGCCGGCGGCGAGGAGTGCGTCGACGAGGCGGTTATAGAAGTCAACGCCCTGCTGGTTGGGCTTGCCTTTGCCGGTGGGGAAGATGCGCGGCCAGGCGATGGAGAGACGGAGCGCCTGGATGCCGAGGTCCTTCATGAGGTCGATGTCGCGGGGGTAGAGGTGATAAAAGTCGCTCGCAACGTCTCCCGTGTCGCCGTTCGCGGTGTTGCCTGCGATGTGGGAGAAGGTGTCCCAGACGGAGACACCGCGGCCGCCCTCGTGAACGGCGCCTTCGACCTGGTAGGAGGCGACAGCGCCGCCCCAGAAGAAGTTCTTGGGAAAGCTGTCGGGGTGAACGGCCACGGCGGTGACGGGAGCGGCGAACGCGGCGGGCAGCACGCCGGAGAGGCGGGCAGCGCCAAGAGTGAGGCCGGTAGTCTGGAGGAATTTACGTCGGTTCATGAGGTTTTCTGCTCCCGTCGGGTTACGTGGATGTGGCTTGTGTGGGTAATGGGCATGAGGCAGCGCGTCAATTTCTCCTGAGTCCAAGTGCTTCTAGCGTGGCCGGGTCGGGTTGGCCGGGCTCACCGCTTCGCCTGAGCACGACGCCGAAGCCGCCATGGTAGTCCCACATGGCCCAGCCGATGTGATCGCTCTCAAGCGCAGTACGGACGTCGCGGATCCAGGCGTTGCGCGAGGCAGGATCGCTTTTTTCGCGGAAGACGCCGAACTCGTTGCAGAGGAGCGGGACGTGGTTGGCCTGTCCCCAGGCGGCGGCCTCGTCAATGGTGAGGCGGATGCGGTGCGCGTCCCAGTGGTCGAGAAAGTAGCGCTCGAGCGAGTAGCGGCTGGCGGGATCGGGAACCTGCTGAAGGATCTGCGGCATGGGGGCTTCGGTGGGCGGGTAGGGGATGTCGTGGGTGTAGCGCCACCAGGAGGTGCCCCAGGATGCGCCCTGGTGGGTGAATTCGTGGGGATCGTAGAAGTGGAAGTTGTAGATGACGTTGGGGTCGCTGAGGGGATGCTGGGTGAGCAGGTCGGCGATGTCAGAGAAGTTGGGACCGGTGGCGATGATGGTGTTGCGCGGAGCGGCCTCGCGGATGGCGGCGGCGACGCGGGCCTGGATACCGGCCCAGCGGTAGGGATCGTTCTCTTCCGGCTCGTTCATGACCTCGAAGAAGACGAGGTCGGGGTTGCGGTTGGCGTAGTGTGTTGCGAGCTTGCGCCAGAGCGCCGTGAGGTCATCGACCGCAGCATCGCTGGTGCGGAGCCGCATCTTGTAAGGCTCTTCGGGATGGAGGTCGACCTGGACGGCGAGGCCATCGGCGAGCATGGTGTCGAGGGCGTGGTCGAGGCGGCCGACGAAGTCGGCGTTGAGACCGGCAGCGTCGAGGGGCTGCTGCTCGAGGGGCGTGGCGTCGATGCTGAGGCGGACGTTGTCAAAGCCCATGCGTGCGATGAGGGCAATGTCGGCGTCGTCGGTCTCCGCGGCGGTGTGATGCGCGGAGTAATCATTGGCCGATTGTGAGAACCAGTGGGAGACGTTGATGCCGCGCTGAAGGTGCTGCGCGCGGGTGAAGGCGAGGGAGGGCTGCGTCTGCGCGAGAGCAGAGGTAGCCGCCAGGGTGAGGAGGAGGAGTGGGGTGCGGACGGCTGAGCGGTTCATGGGGATCCTTGGGCACTTCGTGCTGTTCTTGACGCTACGCGTGTGGGACGAGGTAGGGATTAGGGGACGATGAAGAGTGTGATGGACTGGGCTGGGAACGTAGTGGTGATGGCGCTGGTGGTTCCAGAGGCCGGTGGGGTGACAGCGATGGATGTTTGGGCGACGATGCTGGAGAGGTTGGCATTGCTGTAGAGATAGACCTTGGCGGTCTCGTTGGCGGCGGCGGTGTGGTGAGCGAGGGAGACTGTGGACGTGAGGTCGCCGAAGGTCTTGTTGAGAACGACAATGGTGTAGCTGTTGTCGGAGGTGCGGAGCGCGCCATAGACGGAGAGTTGGCCCTGGTTGGCGCTGGTGGAGGCGAGCGCCTGGTTGCCGAAGGTGGAGTTGTTGCCATCGTAGTTCCGGTAGATCGCGAATGCCATCATGCCCGGAATCTGCCCGGACGGATCGCCGGTGGGCCACATGGTGCCGACATCCAGTCCTTCGCGGCCGAAGATGCCCAAAACATCAGCCTCGGCAACAGCCCCGTTGATGGATTCCATGCCGCCCCAGTTATACTCGTCGATGGCCAGCTTGGTACCCGGATAATCGTTGCTAACCCACGTCTTCATCATCGGTATCAGCTGCGGAGCCTGTAGCGGCAGCGAGCAGCTTGCCGTGTAATTCGCATCGGTGATGTAGTTGGGCTGCGTGTAATTGGGGTCGGTATAAGTCGTATCCCAGAATGCGCGCGTTGAATTGAGCCGCGCCTGTTGCATGCCGGTATCACCCGCGGTAGTAAGTGCCACCGATTGGCCCTTGTAGCTGGCGGCAAGATAGGTGTGCAGATCAAGGTAGTCCAGCAGCCGTACGCCATAGGTGGTTTCAGCTTGCGCCATCTGTTGCAGATAGTATTCGATGAACGGAATGCCGTTGTGCGCCTTGCGGTCGACGGGATTGCTCCAAGGCTCGTAACAAGGGCCGCCGCCAGTGGTCCACCCTGACTCAATATCTTTTTTGGAGTAAAAGTAGCCCCACCACCAGTCCATCACCGGTCCGCTGACCTCGGCGGTAGGATCGGCAGTCTTGATAGCCAGCGCCGTGCCGATGCCGCCGTTGGTCACTTCGTCATACGTGAACGGCAGGGGATGCACGTCGACATCATTTGTATCCCACCAGGAAGGCTCGTTGTCCAGGTCGTAGATGGCTACGCCTTTTCCGTTTCCGCCGCTCGGATTTCCAGGCCCGAATTGATTGACCAGGGCGGTAACCCAACCGCCGGTCCACGTGCTCTGGGCCCAGGCGGCATTGACCGCCGAAGCGGCCGGCGGAGTCGGCGGCGGTGCGGGAATGCTCGCCACGTCGGGATTGTTGCCAGTGATGTAACACCCGCTGCTGTTGGTGCAGCTGCTCACGCCCTTCGGGTACAACCCGTCGCCGCATCCGTTAGAGGCGAACGACACTTGACTTGGATAGGTGGATTGCGGGAAGCTGCACGACGTGCTGTCCTTCGCCACCCATCCCAGCACCGGAACTGTCCCCAGGGTCTTGATGCCTTTGCTGTTGTTGCTATTGACCAGCGCATCGAACGCGCTGACACTCGGGACCGCGAGCCATCCATCCCCACCGGCGCCCTGCGAGTTTTCAAAGTAATAGTCGGCGATGGCGTTGGTAACATCCAACTGGTAGTTGTAGCGCTCGGTGGAGTCTCCGCCCCAGCGGTCGATGCTGATGTTGGCCGGCGCCACGGCAGCCGCATCCGCATCCGTTCCGTCAAGCAGATATGCGTTCATGCCGTAGATGTAGGGACTGATGGCGTGGGTCTGGTTGGCGGTGTCGACGGTGAGCGCGGGTCCGGCGGCGGGGGCGGGCGGCGACAGCGGGATGACGACGGCAGCGCTCTTCGTTGGGTCCTGCACGCTGGTGGCGGTGATGGTGACCGAGGCCGGAGCGGGATAAGGCGTCGTGTAAAGGCCGGTTGCTGTAAGCGTGCCCGGGCTGAGCGTACTGCCGGCGGGTGCGGCGAACGACCAGATGACGGCGCTGTTGTAGTTGTTCGAGCCGGAGACGTTGGCGGTGAACTGCTGGGCCGATCCGATCGTGACGGCCGTGGTGGGCGTGACGGTGACGGACTGGATGGACGGTTGGCTATAGTTCGCCGTGACGGTGGTGTTGGCATTGAGGGCAACGGTGCAGGTGTTGCCGACGGTGGTGGTGCAGCCGGTCCAGGAGACGAAGCTGTAGCCGTCGTCCGTGGCCGCGGCCGTGAGGACGACGGTGATATCGGCGTTATAACTGAACGTGAACGAAGAAGTGCCGGAGGACTTGCTGCTATTGTCCGCCAACGTCGCGGTGATGACAGCGCCGCTGGCGGGATTCGTGGAGTTTACGGTAAGCACATACGCGACCATAGCCGGGGGCGTGGGGGCAGGGGCGCTCTTGCTGCTGCACCCTTCGAGGGTGAAGACCAGAAGAATAGCCATTCCGGTCAGGTTGAATCCGAGCTTGCGCATGGAAGTGCCGTCGCCCTTTCGGCTATTGCTGATCGATGTTCGAGGCACAGGGTTGTGCTGGTGATGCAGGTTGAGCCGATCGCGAAATCATCGTCGCCCACGAGCGGTGGCGGGGTTGCGGGAGATAACGCGATACCGATCTAACCGCTTGGGTGATCTTCAGTAAACGGTCCCAAAGTCCGTCAAAATCGATTTAGGAAGCAGGATACGAACTGACTCCCTCCCTGACGGGAGTATTATCGAGCGCGGTACGCAGACTCGTCAATAGCCACTTCTTACTCAAAGGTAGTGTGCGGATACAACCGTGGGAAGCGGTTTACACGCCGAGCGCAAGCCTCGAGCGAAGCGTCAAGAGGAGTATCGTCGCGGGGACCGGCGCACAACATAACAGGAATGTGCGTACAACAAAAAGATGCGTACAACAAAAAGACATGATACGTTCACAATGTCGTTATTCGGACTTGAGGTTGCCGCCATTCGGTTCGTCCATGAAATGCCTTTTGGTGTGTCTTCCTTTCCGTTGCTGCTTCTCGGCGCCGGCGTGGTCCTCTCGCAGGTTGCGCCGGCGACGCAGATGCGGCACGTTACGCCGGAGGTGGTGAATTGAAGCTACGGGGTTGGATGGTTGTCGCTGTCGTATGGGTCGCGGGCGCGGCGCGGGCCGAGGTCCGCCTGCCGATGATGTTGAGCGATCATGCGGTACTACAGCGCGGGGAACCGGTCCATGTGTGGGGATGGTCGTCGCCGGAGGCTCATCTGACGGCGCGCTTTCACCAGCAGATGGTCGAGGCTCGGGCCGATGAACGCGGCAAGTGGAGCCTGTATCTTGCGCCGGAGCAGGCGGGCGGTCCGTACACGCTGACGGTGAGTGGTGACGGGCCGGACAAGACGATCAGCGATCTGCTGGTGGGCGATGTGTGGTTCGCGTCGGGGCAATCCAACATGGAGATGCCTTTGAATGGATTTCCGCCGAATGCCGTGGTGAAGGATGCGGCGGCGGAGATTGCGGCGGCGAAGAACCCCAAGCTCCGGCTGCTGCTGGTGGAGCATAAGGCCTCGGACGTGCCGCTGAGCGACATCACGACATCGTGGACGGAATGCACGCCGGCGACGGCAGCAACCTTTTCCGCGGTGGCGTACTTCTTTGGGCGGGAGATTGCGGCGAAGGAGAATGTGCCCGTGGGCCTGGTGGATGCTACATGGGGCGGAACACCGGCGGACTCGTGGGTCTCGCTGGACATGCTGGGGACACGGCCGGAACTGCTTCCGGCGTTTGCGAGCCGAGCGCGCTTCGCCGCGGCACAGACGGATCTCGCGGAAACTCTGGCGGACGAGAAGCGCGTGGATGACGCCGCGAGGGATGCGGGGAAGCCTGCGCCGGAGCATCCCTGGCATCCGTACGAGGCGTCGTGGAGCCCCGCCGAGCTGTACAACGGCATGGTTGCGCCGTTCACGCCGATGACGGTGAAGGGATTCATCTGGTATCAGGGCGAGACGAACTCGGCGCATGATCGCGCGCCATATTACGACACACTGTTTGCGGATTTGATTGGCGACTGGCGCATGCACTTCGCGCAGGGGAACCTGCCTTTTCTGTATGTGCAGATCTCCAGCTTCTATTCGCCGGGGGAAGACTGGGGCATGGTGCGGGAGCAGCAGCGGCGGGTGTTGTCGGTCGCCAACACGGCGATGGCGGTGTCGCTGGATGTGGGGCTTGCGAACAATGTGCATCCGCTGGACAAGCAGACGGTGGGGGGACGGCTCGCGCTGGCGGCGCGCGGCATGGTGTACGGCGAGAAGGTGAACTACCTTGGGCCGATGTACAAACAGGCGACGAGCGAACTGCTGCCGGACGGAGCACAGGCACTGCGCGTATGGTTCGAGCATGGAGAGGGACTCAACGCGCGCGGGCAGGGAGTGGGGGACTTTGAGCTTGCGGGGGACGATCACCACTTTGTCCCGGCGGAGGCACGTATCGAAGGCGATACGGTGGTGGTCTGGTCAAAAAGTATGGCGCGGCCACGGTATGTGCGCTATGGCTGGAGCAGCGTGGTGACGCACAGTCTGTACGATGCCGCGGGATTGCCGCTCTCGACCTTCAGTTCGGAGCCTCGTCTCATAAACTGATCGAATGGCTTTGTCGGAGCGGGAGGCTGACGAAATCATGACACGACGGGTACGAGACGGTGCTTCGAAGCGCATCGTGCTGCCCGTGGAGCTGGTGCTGCGGGGCTCATGCGTCTGCAAGCGCAGCTAATTGGCGGAGCTCTCCGCGGTGAATGGCGAACAACAGGGCTTCATTACGGGCTGAAACTCCATCAGCTCGACGCGAGTCCCGTCGGGGTCGTAGAGGTTGGCCTGCCATTTGCCGTCCTTGCCCATCTGCGGGCCGTCGTGGCGGGGGCTGAGTCGATCTTCCGAGATCAGTCGAGTGACTGCCTGCTCCATGTTGGCGACGCCGAGTGAGAAGTGGTTGAGGACGCCGAGTTCGCGCTCATCGACATGGCTGAGGGGCGTTGTGGAGCCGTCGCCGACCAGCATGTACTCCAGCCAGTCATGACCGTCGGGCACCTGCTGCGAGACCCAGTCAAGGCGCTCGGGCTGCATGGCGCCGAACCAGTAGGGGCGGAAGCCGAGGATGTCGCGGTAGAAGACATCTTCGGCGGCCTTGCTGTGCACGAGGTAGCCAATGTGGATGATGTGCGTGCTGATGGGGTCGGCGGCGGCGAGCCGGAGAGGTCTTCCGGGTTGGATAAAGCGGATCTCGTTGCCTTCGGGATCTTTCGCCTTGAACCAGCGGCTGCCGTCGCTTGCGGTCTGCACTTCGGAGGCGCTCTCGACGCCATGGCTGTGCATGTAGGCGCGCAGGGCGACGGCGTCTGCGGTGTTGTAGGCGACGCAGGCCATGCGACTGAGGCCGTGGTCGGCGGGCAGGGGAAGAACTTCGACGAACTGCGTGGGGCTGAAGTAGTAGCGGGTGCCGGCGGGATCGAGCGGGTCTGCGCCCTTGGCGGCCCCGAGGATGTGCCCATAGAAGTGGTCGCTGGCGGCGAGGTCACCGGCGTAGATGCACATGTGAGAGATGCCAGTGATGGCGGGGCGAACCTGCTGCGCGGAGGCGACTGCGACGGAGAGGATAAGGCACGCGGTGAAGGCGATGCTGCGGACGATGCGGGCGGAAATAAGGAGTGTCATATTACCTCGTTGAGTAGATCGAAGCGTCCGACTCAGCCTTTGCTGCGATCGGGGAAACGGAAGAAGAGGGACTGCTCATTTGACGCGCCTCCAAATTGGTTCCAGCTGTTCCAACCCATGGTCGGCCGTCGCAGACCTGGTTCTGATCCAAGTCAGACAAAAGCTCGTTGTCTTCGCATTCGTTCGCATGGCTAGGAGTGTAGTGTAACTCCGAATGTTGTAGGCAACTCTAAAACTTGCCAATTGGCGAATTGTACGCGCCCCTTCTTCGCACCATCAGCAAGAGCGCACCGGCCGAGAGACAGGACAGAATCCAACCTGCGGTCTCATCGCGGGTGCGAGCATAGGTGAGATCGACCCGTGAGTTCCCCGAAGGTACGGGTAGCACAATAAGACCATCGTTGCGATGCGGTCGGCCGCTCACCGGAACGCCGTTGATGTTGATCTTCCATGCAGGATAGTCGCGAAGGCTGATCACCAGGAATTTCGCCGACGGCGCAACGACTTCAAAGTGGAGCCGACGGGCGAGCAGGATGGAGTAATCAGGGTCCTGGTTCAATACAGCAGCATCGGCAGGTGAATCGGCCAGCCAGAAAGCGGGATTGGCATGCTGCACTGCCAAAGGGTCGGCGCCGAGAGGGACGTAGACATCGAACGGGTCGTAACGGTTGCCGGTGTAGAACCCGGCAACCGGGCCCGTCAACGCCATGTCGTCCCGACAATATTGGTGAAAGAAGGAGTATCCAGCGAACGTGAACAACAATGGAACGGCGAGAGCCAGCAAGGCGGTGAAGCGAAGCCGGCTCTTTTGCACGAGAGCCAAGGCCAGCAGAGCGGCTGTCGTCGCGCCGAGGATCGTGCACCACCGCATCGGAAATTGCAGGAAGCTGAGCTTCGGAATGTGCCGCGACATGCCGGCGCTCCAGGGAGTGAGCAGGAAGCCGAGGGCGCAGGCAAGAAAGAACAGAGAGAAGACGTTGCGTCTTCGCGCTCTGTCGGCATCGTCTACTGGGCTTGGCTTGGCAGTGCGAACATAAAGGGCAACGGCTGTAAAGATTCCGCTGAGGATGAGAAGGCTAACTGCACAGACGGAGGAGGTGCGCAGGATGGAGTCATGGGACGGCTCTCCAAGTCGGGTGAAGATGAAGTTGTCCTGATAGCGAACTCCTGTGACGGACATATCGATGTGCACCCAGCGTTGTTGAAGCGTCGCGGGCAGAACATAGAAGGCGGCAAGGGCGATGCCGAGCAGAGTGCCGGCAGTAATCTTTGCTGCTTCAACCAGAGTCGGACGTACGCGTTGTTCGCTGCGATAGGTGAAAGCGATTCGCATTGCAGCCAAAAGCGCGAGGCTGTAGCAGGCCATGACGGCGGCTGGGTCGTTGGTAAGCCAGAATAGAGCAACCGGAACCGCAATGCCGGGGATGCTGAGACGCGGGCGCAAGATGCTCCAGAACAGGAGAGGGACCCATGCGGCCGCGAGGAACTCCGCATAAGCAGCGCGCTCGTAGAACACAAAAAGCATGTAAGGCTGAACCATATAAAAGGATGCGGCAACCAGGGCGTTGCCGGACGTTGTCCATTGACAGGCCAGGCGGTACATGGTGAACCCGCAGGCGACCAGCACCAGCCAGATGTAGACCAGAGGGACCGCGGCCCAGGGCACGACCAGGCCAAGGAGAGCCCCGACGGTCCAGGAAAGGGGGGGATAAAAGACGAATCGCGGCTCCCCGGAGTTCCACGCCGCCGTGAAGTCCCACCGCGGATACAGTACCCCTTGCTTCCACTGCGAGTTGACCTCGAGCCAATTACGCAGGTGGAAAGCGAAATCGTGACCACACGAAGGACCGCGAAGAACAAGAGGAAGCACCGCGAGCGCAGCTGCCAGAGGGATGAGGATAAAGTAGCCGCGGTTCCGCATATCGTTCCATCCCATTACAACGTATTGCAGGTTGCCTGGAAGATGTGTCCGCCGACACGGGTCTTCCCTCGCTGCATGGTACCCTGTCGCTGGATAGCAGGTAATAGAGAGTCGTCCTGGATGTTAACCAGTGACCAAGATTAGTGCGTCCCCTTCCATTATCCTGCGCCTTGTCTCGTGGATTGGTGCCTTAAAGGCGCAAGTTTCCCCCAAGCACCTCAACGAAGTCTTCCTGGGCCGTTTCTATGATATCGATATCACGACCAGGGGAGAAGCCGGAAATTCCTGTTGGCCTGCTCTGGTTGTGTGAGGTTGGTCTTCCGTGAAATCGTTGCTCCCACTGCTTCTTTTCGTTCTGGTTTCTCCCGCACACAGCCAGTCTCTCCCGGTTTGCGACGTTCACCAATTCGGGGCAAAGGGCGACGGGGTCACGCTCGACAGCAAGCCCGTCGCCGCGGCGATCGCGGCCTGCACCCGGCAAGGAGGCGGAACAGTCTACTTCGGACCCGGGCGCTATCTCATCGGCACGACACAACTCTACAGTCATATCCATCTTTATCTGGAGAGCGGTGCGGCGCTGGTAGGCAGCGGGGACATCCGCGACTATCTTCCCAGTCCTCCCTTCGGCTTTGCCAGGCACTACGGAATCGACATCACCGGCGAGGGAGCGGTTCTCGGCATGCTCATCGCGAAGAACGCGGAAGATATCTCCATCGAGGGGCAGGGCGAGATCGACGGCCAGGGAGACCGCTTCATGGAACAGCAGTCGCACGGCGGCAACGACTACGTCGCCCAGTACGTGCGCAATCCGGAAGCGTTCGAAGCTGCGATGGCTTCGCTGGAATACGGGCCGATCGAGCCGATAAACCGTCCCGGCACAATGATCGTCTTCTACCACTGTTCAAACGTACGCTTGCACGGCATCACGCTGCGCCAGTCTCCGAATTGGACGCTGCACCTGCAGGATGTCGAAGGGGCGGAGATCTCCGACATACAGATTCTCAACGATCCGAAGGTGCCCAATAACGATGGGATCGACTGCATGCAGTGCCGGCACGTGGAGATCTCCAATTGCCACATCGATACCGGCGACGATGACTTCGCGATCGTCAATAGCGAACACGTGAATGTGAGCAACTGCTCCCTCTCATCGAGGTCTGCGGCAATCCGCCTGGAGAGCACAAAGCTGAGCACCTTCACCGGCTTGAGCATGGATACAAATCGCGGAATCGCGGTCTTTGCCAACGGCTACGTCGGACAGGAGAATCGACCAACCGAGGACGTTACTTTTTCCGACATTGTCATTCGCACGAGGCTGATTCCGGGCGGGTGGTGGGGCAAGGCGGAGCCGATCTACATCGCGGTGCAGCCCTGCGCACCCGGCGCGACCTGCGCCCCTAGAGTGCGCAATGTGGTCTTCAACAACATCACCGCCGAGGCGGAGAATGGAGTGCTGCTTTGGGGCGCTGAAGGCGCGCCCATCACCGGAGTCGAATTCAACGGTGTGCGTCTACATATGATCGCGCCCAAACCGGAGCTGGCGACCAGCGTCGGCGGCAACCTGGACCTCCGATGGACGGCGACAGATCCGCGCAACGGGATCGTGAAGAGCGATATTCCAGCCTTCTATGCAAAGCATGTGGCCGGACTTCGTTTGAACGACGTAGAGGTCGATTGGGCGAAGTCGATGCCGGATTACTTCTCGAATGCAGTACGGATCGAGGACTTCAGCGATCTCGCGATCAGCGGCTTTGAGGGACGCCAGGCGCAGAATACCAGCGGCGCAGCGGTCTCTCTCCACAACGGCTCAGGCGTCTCCATCACCAATTCACGTGCATTGCCGGGGACACTGACCTTCCTGGAACTGGACAAAGTAACTGGCCGCCGCGTGTTCGCGAACTACGATGTCATGGAAGCATCGAAGATCATCGTGCCCGCAGACCAGAAGTTCGAGGTTCAATTGGGGCCGCCGAATAAGAAAAAGCTCCACTAGACGCTGTGTGCGGGAGCACTCAAGCCACAGACCGCGGATTCTAGCCTCTCGCCCTGCACTCCTATCGGACGATCTCCACCACATTAGCGTCGCTCTGGTCCCATGCTTTTGGACCTTCCTGGGTAAAGCGTCCAGTCGCGTCCTGCCACTTCAGCGTGGTGATCTGCCGGTCTCCTTTTTCGTAGGCGTAGGTTACGCCGTCATCGTTATACAGCGTGAACTGGCCGTCGGCGCCGGGATACACTTTCACCTTGGCGATCGCCTGCTTTGCATGGGTGCTCTCGACCGGAGCCCCCAGGGGCAGGATGGATCCAGCTCGAACGAAGAGTGGAATAGTGTCGATCGGGGCCTTCACGGTGACGGTCTGGCCGCCGTGTAGCTTTTCGTTAGTCCAGTAGTTGTACCAGTCGGTCCCGGCGGGAAGATAGACCTCGCGGGTGGTCGCTCCCTGCTCCACCACCGGCGCGACCAGCAACGCAGGGCCGAACATGTACTCGTCGGTCAACGTTGCCGCCTTGGTATCGGTTGGGAAGTCCATGAACAGCGCTCGCATGAACGGCGCGCCAGTCTCGTGAGTGAACCAGCCCAGCGAATAGATGTAGGGCATCAGCGTGTAGCGCAGCTTCAGGTATTTCTCGAGGATGGGCTCGGCCTCTGCCCCATAGCTCCAGACCTCGTTGTGCGCCCGCGTTCCGTGCGTACGCATGGTTGGCAGGAACGTTCCATACTCGAACCAGCGCACGTAAAGCTCAGGATAATCGTCGTAATAGTGGACATTATCGCGCGCGTCCGCGGGATTGAGGAGCGGGGTATGGTCGGGCGTGTGCCTGTAGGGAAGACCCTGCCAGCCGCCGATATCGTTGCCGGTGTATGCAATGCCGGAAGCAGCAGTGTTGAGCCCGGTTGGGATCTGGCGGCGCAACGTGTCCCAGGTGGGCGAAATATCCGACGACCAGAAGATGGCGCCGTTTCTTTGGGCGCCAAGATAGGCATCCCGCGAGAGGGTGAGCGAGCGCTGCTGCGGCTTGTCGCGGCGGACGCCGTCATAGAGCGCCGCCGTATGAAACAACGGATACACGTTGAAATACTGCGTACCCGGTCCAATGCTCAGATACGCTCCGTCCGGAGGAAGGTCGGGCTCGGTCTCGTCAGCCCAGAAGTAATCGAAGCCCTTCGCGGCGATATTGTCGCGCACCAACCCCCACCACCATTTCGCTGCATCCGGATTTGTGGTGTCGATGTCGGAACCGGCCTTATCGTAGGGCAAGCCATCCACCGGCTTGCCCGGGGCCGGCTCGTCGGCTGTCACTGGAACTCCCGTTGGATAGTGTTCGAACCAACCCTTGTTGAGGAGAAAGTCGTAATACCGCGAACCTGGTGTAAAGCGGGGCCAAACGCTGATCATCGACTCGACGTTTTCGGCGTGGAGCTGCTTGTTCATCTCCGCCGGATCCGGCCACGCTCTGGGATCGAAGTCGTATTCACCCATCTTGGTGTAATAGAACCAATCCACCACGATCACGTCAAGCGGCAGGTGACGGTCCCGATAGCCTTTCGCCACGGCCAGCACCTCCGCCTGCGAACTGTAGCGCTGCTTGCACTGGATGAAGCCGTACGCGGCCTTGGGCAGCATCGGCGTGGTTCCCGTCAGCAGGCGGTAGCCTTCATAGATCTCGTCCGTCGTACGTCCTGCGATGACAAAGAACGAGACTCGTCTTCCAACCGTCGATGTCCACCGCGTTTCGCCATCAAAGGCCGGGTAGATGGTGGTCGATGAGGGATTGTCCCACACAATTCCGTACCCTTTATTGGTAACCATAAATGGAACACAATACGAGGGCGAGGCGGCCGCCAGATAGTTCGCGGCACAAGTGATGGGGCGCTGGCGATGATCGAGATAACCCTCTTGATTTTGGCCCAGGCCATAGTAGTGTTCGTCCTCTGCCGCCTTGAAACTGGCGCCGACCGTATACAGAGGAAGGTCTTGCGGCAGGATGCCGCGGGCGTTTTTTAGCGTGTCGTCCTTCTGGTTCAACGCTGCCATCTGCCAGCCGTTCATCTCGGCCAGGGACGACCCGTCCGGCAGCGTGATCGACACGTTGGCGCCGGGCACCGAGCCGGAAAAGAAGTTGGCCGTGTCCGGCAGTTTGTCGTTGGAATTATGTCGATAGCCTGGCGCAACAGTCACCGTCATGCGCGGGCTCTTATACACGTCGGCCCCCGAACTCTCCACGGAATGCGTCCAACCATCCTGGTCCGGTTTCGCGAGGAAGCCATATCCAGGGCCCGCCGTGGCCTCGCCAGCGATCAAGCTCAAGGTGACACGCACCACGTTCGGCGCGTACGGCTCAATCGTAATAGTTTGATCATTTCGCGTGATCGAAGCTGTTTGTCCAATCAGGACGCTGGCGAAACCAAGTAGAGCAAAGACAGAGATAGACTGCTTCATATGCGCCTTCCGTATTCGGAGTAGATAACCTTTGACATACCGCTAAACCAGACTGTGTGAAATGAACTGCAAATCCTATTCTTTGGGTCCCTCGACGACATAAAAGTGCGACAGGTCCTGTGGAAGCACCCAGATCGAAGTCGGCACCACATTCCATCCGCGCACGGTAATGCTTAGCCCTCCATGCGCCGCGGCCTGCGGATAAGCGACATCGATGGTCTTTGTCTCGCCCGGAAGAATGGACATGTAGTTGTCGCTATAGTATGCGGGCAGCACTCGCTCGGCGCCGACGGATTCCACCAACGTCAACTTGGCTGCAATGGCCGGCACCGTTCCATTGTTGACGAGCGCGATCGTGGTGTGGGCCTCCCCGCTCTTCACTGCGGCTGCATGGGCGGTGACCGAGAGAGATGCGGACGCCATGTCGTCCATGTGACGATAATCCTGTTTGTGATCGGCCAGCCAGTAAAAATTATTGGATACCGGCTTCCCCGAACTATCCTTCAACTCCAGCTTCACCAGAACAACACCCGCCGATTGCATTGCAGACTGCAACTCCAAACCCGTGGCAAAGGTCGTGGTCGCTGGTTGCGCTGTAACGGCAGTCGTTTTTTCCTGGAGCAGTTTGCCGGCAAGGTCGAAAACGCGCGCATGGACCGTGGTGCCAGTCAGCGGCGCCTGGCTGTTGTTCACGACAACAATATCATGCGTCGGCAGGTTCATCTGGACGTGGATTTGCTCCGCCGCCTTCTTCACCGCGTAGAACGAGGCCTGGGTATCGTAGTCGTGGCTGAAGATCTGCCATTGTGTGCTCGGCCATGCAGGTTGCGTCATCCACAGAATCCGTCCGCTATTGGGTGACCACAGATGAGCATTGAAGCCCTCGAAGATAGCGCGATGCGCTTCATAGTTGATCATCTGCGCCTTACGATCGAAGTCGGCCAGGCTCGTCGGTGCACCGAACTCCTCGGACATCGTGTCCATGAAGGGCGCCGTATCTCCGTTTCCTCCCTGGTGCCAGTCGTGATAGGCCCAATCGTCGCTGATCGGCCATTGGTCTTCCTTGGGCAGAAAGGCCTGAAAGGCTTCCAGAGTCGGAGGCGAAGCGACTCCAACTTCCACTGCGAAGCCCAGCGACAGCTTGGTGAAGTAGTCTTCCGGGTCCTGGTATTTGTAGGGTCCGCTGTCGTGGAGATTGATCTTGTTGGAGTCAGCCGAGTAATAGCGTGTCCCGTCCTCATCGTAAATCAGCTTGCCCAGTCCTTGATTGATCGTGGGCGGGGGCACACCTTCATTGCGGCCGCACCAGACTGCAATCGACGGGTGGTTGCGATAACGCTTGATGGTATCTTTTGCGTTCGCGAGGAACAGGCTGGCATCGTCCGGCTCGAGGTTCCAGTCCTGGGTGGACATCCAGAAGTCGTTCCAAACCAACATCCCATATTCATCGGCTAGATCGTAGAAGACGTCCTCGGTATCCTGGCCCATCCAGTTGCGGATCATGTTGAGATTGGCTTCCCGGTGCAGCCGGAAGAACGGCTCCAGATGCTCGCGCGATACGCGCTTCAGCATGTCGTCCATGCCCCACGCCCCGCCTTTGACGGCGATCCGCACACCGTTCACTTTGATGACCAGAAACGGGGCCGTCCGCTCGTCCGACACAGGCTTCAATGCAGGGGAATCTTCCTTCCCCGGAACCAGCGAGGTGACCCAGCCCTGGGGCGTCTCGCGAAATCCTTCATGGGTCTGCTCCACCACTGGCCCGCTGCCCAGCAACTCGGCCTCGGCTGGCTCGACTTCAACCCGCCGAACGTGTCCCGATCTGTCGAACGCGCTGATCTCATAGGTCAGCTCGCGGATGCCGAAGCGCTCCTTACGGCTGTCCGACACCTTGGCGCCCACCTTGAACACCAGGTTCATGGTGTGCAGCTCTGGAGCGCCGTAACCGTTGGGCCACCAAAGCCGCGGATGGTCGATCACGAGCTGGCTGAACTCCTTCGGCGAGAGTTCGACCGTGATTCCTCCGGGCGGAACAATCACTGCCTTCGAAACATGCACATCGTCGAAGCCAATATCCACCGTTCCACGCACAGCGGCGCCCGATGTATTTGCCAGCGGCACCCGCACCGTCAACTGCGCCTGCTTGGCATCCGGCAATGACACCTTGGTGATGATCTGCGGCACGTCAATCCGCACGGCACCACTCGCGGTCAGAACAACATCCTGCCAAAGCCCCATGTTGCGGTCGCGTATGCCTGGAATCCAGTCCCATCCTTCGGTAGCGCCGAACGTCGGCCCGTCAAGCATCATCACTCCGCCGTTGTCGCCGGCGCCCGCGATGAGACTCTGTTCGTGCGCGATGCCTCCGTGCGGAGGCGGTTCGATCAGGACGGCAAGCGTATTGCTTGCGCCTTGCTTGACGTTCGCCGTCACGTCGAACGACTTCTTCCGAAACGCCCCGACCACCTCCCCAATGGGAGTGCCGTTGAGCCAGACCGACGCCTTGTAGTTGATGCCATCGAAAGTCAGGTTTATCTGCCGTCCACGCATTGCGCTGGGCGCGATGAACTGGGTCCGGAACCAGAAGCTCTTCCTGCTGAGCGACTCCGGAATCGCCATGTTGTTCAAGCCGTAGTCCGGATTGGGGTACACGCCACGGTCGATCAAGGTGGTGAGAACTGTACCTGGCACGGTTGCCCGCATCCACTTCGACGAGTCGTAGCTGCCGCTGGAGATCGACGAGCCTCCGTCCTTCACCGTCGCCGCATCTGCCATCTGCCACGCATGCCTCAACGTCAGCGAAGCTCCGTCTTCGGATGGCTCGTCTTTCCCAGCCGGCGGCTCTACCGCAACCGGCGACTGCGCAGCGGCAGCGCTATGGGGCAGGCTGGATGGGTCCTGGGGAGCGTGCATTCCAGACGGCCCGCGGGTCTGCACGAACCAGGGCTTCGATGCTTCTTCGAACGGAAGGTTGTCGAACCCGGACGGCGTCGACTTCAGGCTCTCGAGCTGTGCCGGAGAGGGTTCCCCGCTGAGCAGGCTCACCTGTGCCAGATACCCGCCGAAGTGCGTCAGAACGTGACCGGCAGGCCACGGCGACGAGGCCGGAGCCATCTCCAGAACGTCTCCCGCAGCTCCCAGGGCCACCGTGCCGGACGCCACCGGAACTCCATCCGCATAGAGCCACGTTATTCCCTGCTGATCCACCGATACGGCCAAAGAATGCCACATCCCCGGGGAGAGAACGGCATCGCCCTCCAGTACGTGGCCGGACCCGCTTCCACCCGACCAGAAAGCGGGCCGTCCATCGATCAAGGCGAGGTATCTGGGAAACGCCTCATAGGTCCGACCGACTCCAGCCAGGATCGCGGTCTCCCCATGCTCATTCGTCTTCAGCCTTAGAGACAGGGACCAGTTGCGTTGTGCCGCAGCCAGCGGTTCATGATCGTGCAGCGGTTTGGAGAGACCGATTCCTCCCTGGAGGAAAAAAGCGTTGTATGGGCCTGCGACCACGTTCGTGGGTCGCTGGATCAGCAGCGGAGAAACCAGATCGCTCGCGCTCTGCGACCACGCCGACGGCAGAGCCAAACAGAGAACAGCGATACTGCCAAGTTGACCCGCATAACGACCAAAGGTCTTACAAGCACTCATCCGACCACCTTACTCTCAGGCCAATAACGAAAACTGCGGAAGATTGCGTTGCCGGTACCCCAGGCGGACAGGGCCGGTCTCACATCAAGAAAACCGCCGAGCACATTGTGGTGCATCCCGGAAATCTCGGCCGATTCTGGAACTCGCTGCCAGTCTTGATTGGGACGCCGAAAATAAAAGTCGATCTCCTGCCGATCATTCACAATGCGAAGCGTCGCGCGCTGCATTCCGTCTTCTTGGTGCGTGGGGGTGTACCCATCCCCAAGGCGTATGCTGATTCCTCCCGGCCCCAGTGTGATCCCGGTGGCGTGCTCAGGGTTATAGAAGAGTAGCAATCCCGCCTCGCATCCCGGTTCGATCTCGACATCCACCTCGATCGTGTAGGCATGGCCCCCTACAGGAGTGGTAAGCACCGACGTGTCCCGAAGATTGCTGCCCCGGGCAGCGAGCCGAAGGAACCCCTTTCCTGTCTCAAAGCGCGTCGGATCGTACTCATGCCAGAAACCCCACTGGAGACCTAATTCTGGACTTTCAAAACTGTCCGAGGGATCCAAAAACGGCTCTTGGCTCCCGGTGGATACGGGCATCGGAATACTGGAACTCGCCGCAATCTCCGGTAGAACTCTATACCAGCCGTCGGCTGTCCACTCTACAGGAAGCAGGAGCAACTGCCGGCCGAGTGTGCGATAGCCGTTTTCGTAAGCGTGAACCGTCAGGTACCATTTGCCGTCAGGCGTATCGACTAAACGCCCGTGACCCATACTTAGCCAGCGGTCGTCCCGAGACTGTGTGTGTACAACGGGATTGTAGGGAGAGAACTCCCATGGACCCTCAGCATGGCGACTGCGGGCACTGATGACGGAATGGCTGGTAGCCGGGCCAGCGGTGCCTCCTTCGGCGACATTGAGATAGAAGTAGCCGTTGTGCTCCAGCAGCTTCGGGCCCTCCAGGCAGGTGCATTCCATACGCGTCGTGGCCGGTACAGGCCAGGGTTCAAAGGCAGTTCGCGGAGAAGATTTGACGGCGAGGCCATCGGGTGTCAACTCCACCATCTGACCTCCATTCATGTATAAGAAGCGCCGGCCGTTTTCGGCGATGTGTGCGGGGTCGATCGCGGAGATGCCAAGGGCAACAGGTTCGCTCCACGGCCCGGCCGGGTGATCGGCATGGATTACGAAGAGGTGGTTATCGGACGGGAAGTAGATAAAGAAACGGCCCTCGTACTCACAAAGGTAGGGGGCCCATATGCTGCCATAGTAGCGCCGCAGCGCTGCCGTGACAGGACGCCAATTTATCAGATCCAATGAATGCCAGATCAGCAGGCCGGGAGCATAGTCGAAGCTGGAATGCGTAAGGTAAAACTCTCCGCCGACCCGGATGGGACTCGCATCCGGATGATCGCCGCCCATGATCGGATTGCAATAGACGTTCGGCACCTGAGCCGATGCCCACGGATAACCAGGTTGGAGCGCGAGTGCGATGGATGTTGCCGTGGCGTTCTGAAAGAAGCGGCGACGTGTGATCATGCGCCGGCCTGATTCGGTAGTGTCATGGATAGGTTCTCGATCTCTGGGTTCGCCGCCTGTTTCAAAGACTTATCCTAGTGAGGTGGTCCCGGTTGTTCGGACAGTTTTGTTGTTTCCTAAGTGGAAGAACTGTCTTTCGGTTTAGGCTGCCAGCGATTCTGGCAGGCGATTGAAGTATACCTGATCGGGCGTGAGCGCTTTCAGGCTGGAGTGGGGTCTGACGGTGTTGTAGAAGTCGATGTAACTTCCGATGGACGCTCTGGCTTCGCGTACGCGTCCGGCGAGCGCTACTTCAGATAGGCGCGGACCAGGTCGATCAGGTCCTCGGCCAGCTCGTAGGGCTGCGCTCCGGTCTTGTCCGAGGAGAGCAGATGCAGGCGGATATGGTCTTCGAGCACCTCGGCCATCAGGCTGTTGACGCCTCCGCGCACATTGGCCAGCAGCATGAGGACGTCGGCGCAGTCGTCGCCGGTGGTGAGAGAGCGTTCGATGGAATCGACCTGTCCGCGGATGCGCTTGATGCGAGCGATGAGCTTCTGTTTTTCTTTTTCAACGGGTGTCATATTTTCCTTGACTATATCCTAGGGGGATATGGTACAACAAGCAAGACGGGTTAACTACGCCCGCCGGAGAATCGGAAACTTTATGAGCAATGAATCCGCACAAGAGCCTCCAAGTACCGGGAGCTCAACCCTGTGTTGCGAAGAGCGCTCAGAGAACTGCCTATAGCCTGTCTACAGACGATTCTCTCACCGCTCATCCAGCATTCCAACCTGTGATTTGAGCGCGTGGGCCAGCAACAGAACGTCCGACTCACCCCTCCCTAACCGATGATTTGTGCAGCACAGCCGATCTGCGCCGTTGGCGCTGAATCTGGTTGCGTGCGCACGGAGCGCCAAAGGGGAAAACATGTTCAACAACATCCTCACTCTGCAGAAGCCCCTCCGTCTGACCTGTTTCTGGGTCCGCACCGGCAATCCACGGAATCCGCTCGCGTGTGTCTGGGTGGATTCCAACGCACGGAACAATGGCAAAGAGGCATCCTCCTCGAACGATGAATCGGGGGGGATGCTGCTGTGCGCCTAGAAGAACTCGTACTCGCATCCGATGCCGGTCTTGCAGAAGAGACTCCGCATTTTGACGACCCTGATGCTCGGCCATCACGTGCTGGCCCTGGCCGGGGCACTGCACAGGATCTTCTAGGCGAAGCCTCAAAGGAGCCTCCGTGTGCGTAAATGAGACGAGGAAGTATTGTCTCAATGTCTTCAGCCGCCGTTCACATTCCGGCCATCTTGCATCTGTATACTGCAAAGGCTCTATGCTGAAAATGTACCTACCATGGCTCCTCCTCGTTCTTCCCCTATGCTTCGCGGCCGATGCGGCAGCGCAGTCGATCGATCCGGTGTTGGCGGATGCGACGCGAGCGACTCGCATTCAGCCCGTAGCGCAAGCCGCAGCCGAGCCGACCGCGGCTCCGGCGATGTTTCCCCACCCCTACAGCACGCGCTATTTCATCGCTGGGCAGGCCAACATCATCTTCCAGGCGCACGGGCCCTTCCACTCCCCGTACGAGGGGACGAATAGTCTGCTGGGGCGAGGTGAGTACAAGACCTCGCTGATCGGTACGCTGTATATGGGCGCGGAACTGGTGCGCAATCCAGCGCGCCACTTTGAAGCGATCTACGACGAAGAGTCGGCGGGCGGGCGCGGAATCAGCCAGGCGCTGGGGCTGGCGGGATTCACCAACCTGGACGTTGTGCGCAACCCAAACCTCGGGCCAATTCCCTACATGGCGCGCGTGCAACTGCACCAGACCATTGGATTTTCCAGCAAGACCGTGGAGGCCGAACGCGGGCCGTTCTCGCTGGCCACCGAGGTGCCGGAGCGGCGGCTGGAGCTGCGCGTGGGTAAGATGGGCCTGCCTGATTTTTTTGATCTCAACAGCGTCGGCACCGACAGCCACCTACAGTTCATGAACTGGACTACCGACAACAACGGCGCGTGGGATTATGCGGCCGACACGCGCGGCTACACCTATGGCGCCATCGCCGAGTACGACGATAAGGACTGGTCGGCGCGCTACGCCGTTGCGCTGATGCCGACGGTGGCCAATGGAATCGATCTCGACTGGAACCTGCGGCGGGCGAGTGGGCAGAACATGGAGTTTGAGTGGCGGCATGGATTGCTCGGCTGGCTGGTCTCGCCGGATCGCAAAGGCGTGGTGAGCGCGCTGAGCTACGTCAACCATGGGCATATGGGACTCTATCGCGCGGCGAATGCAGCATATCTGGCGGGAGTGGATGCGACGCCCGACATTACGAAGCATGAGACGTTTGGCGCGGTGAAGTACGGCTTTGGCCTGAACGCGGAGCAGGAGATGAGCGAGAACGCGCGCGTCTTCGGCCGCTTCGGCTGGAACGAGGGACAGCACGAGGGCTTCGCGTACACGGAGGTCGATCAGACGGTCGAGATTGGCGGCGACTTTGCAGGCAAGCACTGGGGACGCGCCAACGACAAGGTGGGAGTGGCGTTCATTTCGAATGCGATCAAGCGCGATCACCAGGAGTACCTGAAGATGGGCGGACTGGGATTTCTGCTTGGCGATGGGAAGCTGAACTACGCGCGCGAAGACATTCTGGAGGGCTACTACAACGTGCATGCGTGGCGCGGCGTGTACTACGCGCTCGACGCGCAGTACATCGCCCACCCCGGATATAACCAGGACCGCGGGCCGGTGCTGGTGGAGTCGGTGCGGATGCATGTGGACTTCTGAAAAGCAGTTGTAAGTTGTAGGTTGTAGGTTGTTAGTCGAGAGCGATTGGGCAAGCGGAACGTATACTGCAAACGTGACACCGTCATACGTCTACGAGCTGATCGGGTTTGTTCTCGGACTGCTGTTCGGCAGCTTCCTGAACGTGTGCATCTCGCGGCTGCCGGCGCATGAGTCTATCGTGAAGCCGCGTTCGCACTGCATGGCGTGTGGACATTCCATTCGCTGGTACGATAATGTGCCGGTGTTGAGTTGGATGATGCTGCGGGGGCGGTGCCGGGATTGCAAGGCGAGAATTTCGTGGCGCTATCCGGCGGTCGAGTTGGCGGTCGGAGTTTGGTTTTTCCTCGCCGCTGCTCGACTGTATGAGGTCCGTTACAATCTTGCGATTGATGGCTGGGTCTTGGTGCCAGGAGAAACAGTCCGCACATTCGGCATTGCCATTCTCGGCTTCCTGTTGATTGGCCTGATGGTGATGGACTGGAAGACGCATCGGCTGCCGGATGCGTTTACGCTGACTGGGATCGGCATTGGCTTCCTGCTGACCTGCGTGCAGGCGTTCTTTCTGGCGCCGGGCGAGGGCGACATTGTGCTGAACACAACGCACCAGCTTCGCCTATCCAGTCCGGGGAGCTTTGCGTCGCAGGGCAACGTCTTCCTGACTGGCACGGAGGCGCTGATCATGGGGCGCATCGCTGCGATTGCGGGTGCGGCGCTGATCCTGCTTGCGGTGCGCTGGGGCTACAAGGCGCTGCGCAAACGCGACGGTATGGGCCTGGGCGATGTGAAGCTGCTGGCGATGATCGCTGCGTTTCTCGGATTCGGCGAGACGCTGCTCGCGCTCTTTGCCGGGGTCGTTGCCGCCAGCGTCTATGGCATCCTTCTGATGGCACGGCATCGGGCCAGCGGCGCAAGCAAGCTACCGCTGGGCAGTTTCCTGGCCGCCGGCGGCCTGTTCAGTGCGCTCTTCGGGCCGCAGATCCTGGCCTGGTACGTGGAGATGTTGCGATAGCGGTTGCGCTGAATCACAGCGAAAAACGGCCCTGTCAGCCCTTGTTTGCTTGACACTTGACCGGCCCGATTCTAGAGTCGAAGCTGGTGATGCAGACAACTCCATACATCTGGAACTACCTTCCCCTGGCGCTGCATACTGTGGGCGCGCTGGGCATCGCCGCCGGCATGGTAGTGGCGTCCTACTTCATCGGCAGGCACCGCAACTACCGCGTCAAGCTGGACCCCTACGAATGCGGCATGGACCCGGTGGGCGACGCGCGCGGGCGCTTCTCGGTGCGCTTCTACATGGTGGCGATGCTCTTTATTCTGTTCGATGTGGAGGCGGTCTTCCTGCTGCCGTGGGCGGTGATCTTCCGCCGTCTGCCGGCCATCACCGGCTCACGGATGTTCGGCTTCTGGGAGATGCTGGTCTACCTCGGCTTTGTCGCCGTCGGCCTCTTCTATGTGTGGAAGAAGGGGATTCTCAACTGGTCGTACGACAAGGGAGACCTGTAGATGGTCGATCCGGCAAGCGCGCTCACAGGTAAGACCGCCGTCTTCGAGGCGATGGCGGAGAACCCCGCCGTCGTGGCGCTCAGCGAGCTGGCCACGGACGCGAAGTTCGACCGCGATGAGCTGACGATCACCGTCGCGCGCGAGAACATCGTTGCCGCGTGTGAGGCTGTGAAGGCAGCGGGATACAACTTCTTCGAGACCGTTACCGCCGTCGACTGGTACCCGCAGGAGCCGCGCTTCCAGCTCTCGTACCACATCCTTTCGCACAGACTGAAGCAGCGGATTCGCCTGCGCGTCATGCTGCATTCGACCGCCGCGAGCGTTCCCTCGATCACATCCGTGTGGCCTGCGGCAAACTTTTACGAGCGCGAGGTCTTCGACCTCTTCGGCATCGACTTCGCCGGCCACCCACGCCTCACCCGCATCATGATGCCCGAAAATTGGGATGGACATCCGCTGCGCAAGGACTATCCCGTCGAAGGCTACCGGTAAGACAGTTTCAAGTTCGAGGTTCCAGGCAAAGGCAGGCACCGCAGATGGCAGGCATCCGTGCATCCGACATGATTACTCCCGGCGTCGAAGACGTCATCGCCGACGCGAAGCGCCACGGCAACGCGGGCACGGGAGAGCACTCCATGGTGCTCAACATGGGGCCGCAGCACCCGTCGACCCACGGTGTGCTGCGCCTGGTGCTGGAGCTGGACGGCGAGATCGTCGTCGCACTGGCGCCCGACATCGGCTACCTGCACACCGGCATCGAGAAGACCTGCGAGGCCAAGTTCTACCAGCAGGTTGTGCCGCTGACCGACCGCATCGACTATCTCTCGCCAATGACCAACAACCTGGCCTATTGCCTGGCAGTGGAGAAGCTGCTCGGCCTGGAGATCCCCGAGCGCGCCCAACTGCTGCGCGTGCTGCTGAACGAGATCACGCGCATCCAGTCGCACCTGGTATGGCTGGGAACGCACGCCATGGACATCGGCGCGCTGACCATGTTCCTCTACTGCTGGCGCGAACGCGAGGCCACCATGCGCATCTTCGAGGCGATCAGCGGCCAGCGCATGATGACCAGCTACTTCCGCATCGGCGGACTGGCGCTGGAGCCGCCGATGGGATTCTTCGAGACGGTGCAGAGCTTCCTCGACGCGATGCCCGCGCACATCGACCAGTACGAGGACCTGCTCACCGGCAACCCCATCTGGATGGGGCGGCTGAAGGGTGTCGGCACGCTCACGGCTGCGCAGGCCATCGCGCTGGGCGTTACCGGCCCGCCGCTGAGGGCGAGCGGCGTGGACTGGGACCTGCGGCGAGATATGCCCTACTCCGGCTACGAGAGGTTCAAGTTTGACGTGCCCGTCTCCAACGACGGCGATGTGTGGGCGCGGTACACGGTGCGCATGTTGGAGATGCGCGAGAGTGTGAAGATCTGCCACCAGGCGATGGCGATGCTGGCGGGCCTGCCTCGCGGAGCGGACGGAAAGCCCGGGCCGATCGTCGCCGACGCGCCCAAGATCGTGCTGCCCGACCGCGAGAAGATGAAGACCGAGATGGAGGCGCTGATCCATCACTTCAAGATCGTCACCGAGGGGTTCGCGGTGCCAGCGGGCGAGGTCTATCAGGCTGTCGAGAGCCCGCGCGGCGAGATGGGATACTACGTCGTCTCGGATGGCACGGCCAAGCCGTATCGCGTCCACATGCGCAATCCTTCGTTCGCTACGTTGCAGGCCCTGGAGACGATGTGCAAGGGACGGCTGCTCGCGGATGTGGTCGCGGTGATTGGCAGCATCGACATTGTGCTGGGGGAGATCGATCGATGAGGGGGCTGGCCATACCGAACGACCTACACGGAAGGCTGCGATTCGCCTATGCAGCGGTCTGCTTCGTGGCCGGGGCTTCGATGGTGGCCATCTACTATAGCAATCGGGGCGCTTGGCAACATGGCGTTGCAGACCGCTACATTCTGTATTACGCGGGGTTCTTCTTAGCCTTTTCGTTTGCTCTCGTTACGCTCGGGAACTGGGCCGAGATAGCATTCGCAGCCGTGACCGGTCTCATGGGCGTTGCGTTTGTCGTTGCGGCAGGATTGGATTGGAAGACGGCTCCGGAGGCGATGGCGACTTGCGCCCCTGTCGGCCTCGTTTTGATGATGCCCGCGGTGGCCGTCGTGATCACTATCCGCAGAGGAGGGTTTTTCACCCGTGGAGTCTAGGCTTCACGCTGAGCTTTGGATATCGTGGGCTTCCCTGCTCCGGTCGTATGCGGCGGCACATGGGATTAGTAGAACGCAGCAAGCAGTGGTTGAAGTTGGTGTCGATGAGATTGTGGTGCGGTTCGGCAATACGTGGATTCGCTTTACGCACGAGGAGCAGGAAGCAAGCGACGGCAGCAGGGTTCGGTTCACGCTGAACGAGGATGGAACGGTCTCGCTGGACGGTAAGATAGAAGAGATGGACTTTGCAGCAGAACGGACGACGCGGGAGCTGATGCAGTGAGCACGATTGCCAATTCGATTTTTTCGCCGGAGCTGGCGGCGCGGTTTGACAAGCTGCGGACGCTATACCCGGTCAAGCGCTCGGCGCTCATTCCCATGCTGCTGTACGCGCAGGATGAGGTGGGCTACGTCTCCGAAGCGGTGATTCAGGAGGTCGCCCAGCGGCTGGACCTGTTCGACCTCGACGTGCGCTCGGTACTGAGTTACTACTCCATGCTGCGGACCAAGCCAGCGGGCAAGTACAACGTGCAGGTATGCACCAACATCAGTTGCATGTTGCGCGGCGGCTACGAGATTCTGGACCACTGCAAGCGGAGGCTCGGCATCGAGAACAGGCAGACCACGGCGGACGGGCAGTTTTCGCTGGAAGAGGTGGAGTGCATCGGCGACTGCTGCTCCGCGCCGGCCATGCAGGTGAACTACGACTTCCACGACGAACTGACACCAGCCAAGGTGGACGAGATTCTCGACCAGTACGCCGCCGGGAAGATTCTTGACAGCACGCAAAAGGACGGGAAGTAATGCCGCGACTTGTATCCCATCCCGATGAAGTCATCGTCCTGAAGCGGCGGTTCGGCCAGGGCGCGGCCAATATCGATAAATACGTCGAGCTGGACGGCTATGCAGCGGTGCAGAAGGCCATTGCACAGGGCGCGGCGGCGATGCCGGGATGGATCATCGACACCATGAAGTCCAGCGGGCTGCGCGGGCGCGGCGGCGCGGGCTTCCCCACCGGGATGAAGTGGAGCTTCGTGCCGAAGGTGTCGGCCAAGCCGAAGTATGTGCTGGTGAACGGCGATGAGTCCGAACCCGGCACATGTAAAGACCACGTCCTCTTCCGCGAAGACCCGCACGCCGTGATCGAGGGCACCATCATCGCGGGGCTGGCTGTGGGCGCGAAGATGGGATTCATCTATCTGCGCGGGGAGTATCGCTATCTGCTAAACATCATGGAGCGCGCGGTCGCCGACGCCTACGCGCGCGGCTTCCTGGGCAAAAACATCTTTGGGTCGGGGATTGATTTCGACATCATCACGCAGACCGGCGCGGGTGCATATGAGGTGGGCGAAGAGTCGGCGCTGATGGAGTCGCTGGAAGGCAAGCGCGGTGTGCCGAGAATCCGACCTCCCTTCCCTGCTGTGGTGGGCCTGTACGGCGGGCCGACGATTATCAATAACGCGGAGACCCTCGCCAACGTACCGCACATTCTGCTGATGGGCGGCGAGGCCTACGCGCGGCTGGGAACGGAGCGCAACGGCGGCACGCGCCTGTTTGGAATTAGTGGCCACGTCAATCGGCCCGGCGTCTACGAGTTGCCCATGGGCTACCCGCTGCGCAAAGCGATCTACGAGGTTGCGGGCGGAATTCGCGGCGGCAAGCAGTTGAAGGCCGTCGTCCCCGGCGGCGCATCCTGCCCCGTGCTGCGCGCCGACGAGATCGACATTGGACTGGACTTCGACCAACTGGCCAAGGCCGGGTCGATGCTGGGGTCGGGCGGGATTGTCGTACTCGACGAGACCGTCTCCATCGTTGAGTTCGCCCTGCGCACGATCCAGTTCTACCAGCACGAGAGCTGCGGCTGGTGCATCCCATGCCGCGAGGGCACGGACTGGATCAAGAAGACGCTGACCCGCGTGCATGAGGGCGCGGGCGCGAAGAAGGACATCGACACCGTGCAGTATCTCGCCGAAAACATGATGGGTCGTACATTCTGTCCGTTCGGCGACGCGGCGGCGATGCCCACGCTGGGCTTCGTCAAAAAGTTCCGCAAGGAGTTTGAGGACTACATCGAAGGCAGGAAGGCCGGAACCGCACTTATGCCCGAGGAGCGCGATTTGATTGGAGTGGAACATTGAGCGATCGCGGGCTGAGAATCGCCGTCATCCTCGCGCTGGCGTTTGCAATCTTTGTTCTCGGCGTACTGATCCACTCGAGGATGCAACACCGAAGCCCCGATCAGGAGATTCTGATTCAGAAGTCGCACCAGAATTGAACGGGACAAGCGATGCCACTGACCGCACGAGAGATCATTCGGAAGATTGAAGCGGCAGGTTGGCGGTTTCTGCGCCAGAAAGGCAGTCATCGCGTTTACGTTCACGACGCAATGCCCGGACTCGTCATCGTCCCAGTACACAAAGGCGATTTACCATATGGAACAGAGAGAAAAATCCTAAAGGACGCAGGGCTGCTATGAAAAAGACATTTTTAGTCGTCTACGAGAAGGGCAGGAAGAACTACGGCGGATTCGCGCCGGACGTTCCCGGCTGCATCTCGCTGGGTGGCACTCTGGATGAGATTCGCACAAACCTGCTGGAAGCCTTGCAACTCTACATGGACACAGCCGTCGAACTCGGCTATCCGGTGCCCGAGCCCACAAGCAACAGCGTGACCCTGCCCATCGAAGGCGAGACCGACCCGAAGATCACTTATGTCGTCGAGCGGCTCACCGTGAACGTCCCACGCGCAAAGGCACCGAAGCGTAAGTTCCACAAAGTCCGGCAAACCGTAACCGCCAAGCGCCGCGTCATGCAGGCCGCCTAAGGAAGATCGATGGCTGATGTAACCATTACCGTGGACGGCAAGAAGATCACCGCACCCGCGGGGACGCTGCTGATTGAGGTGTGCAAGAGCGCGGGCATCGAGATCCCTGCGTTCTGCTACTATCCCGGCCTCAGCCTACAGGCCGCTTGCCGCATGTGCGTTGTGCGCCAGGAAAAAGTGCCGAAGCTACAAACCGCATGCACCACGCAGATCGCCGAGGGGCAGGTCTTCTTCACCGACACGCCGGAGGTGATCCAGGCGCGCAAGGCCACGCTGCAACTGCTGCTGGGCAACCACCCGCTGGACTGCCCGGTGTGCGATGCGGGCGGCGAGTGCGAGCTGCAGGACATGACCTTCAAGTACGGCGCGGCGGACAGCTTCTACGCCGAGCCGAAGAACCACCGCGAGGAGCAGAAGTGGTCGCCGGTGGTGTACTTCGACCGGCCACGCTGCATCCTGTGCTATCGCTGCGTGCGCACCTGCGGCGAGGGCATGGGCGTCTTCGCGCTGGCGGTGGAGAACCGCGGCTCGTCGTCCACCATTGTGCCCAACGTGCCGGCGCAGCTCACGCCCGACAACCACGCGCATCTGGACTGCGAGCAGTGCGGCATGTGCATCGACGTCTGCCCGGTGGGCGCGTTGACCAGCGGAACTTATAGATATAAGACGCGGCCGTGGGAGATGAACCACGTTGCGACCGTCTGCACGCATTGCGGCGACGGATGCAAGACCACACTCGGCGTGCGCTCCACCGCCGACGGCTCCGAGATCGTGCGCGGCGACAACCGCGACAAGTCGGGCATCAACGGCGATTTCTTATGTAACAAGGGACGTTACGCATTCGATTTTGCCAACAGCCGCGAGCGAATCACGCAGCCGCTGGTGCGCCAGTCCGGCGGCGAGCTGAAGGCGGTGAGTTGGGAAGAAGCGCTCACCTGCGTTGGCAATAAGTTTGCCGAGCTGCGCGACACACGCGGCGGCAAGACGATTGGCGTGATCGGCGGCAACCGGCTGACCAACGAAGAGGCCTACCTGCTGCAGAAGTTTGCGCGCTCCGTGCTGCACACCAACAACATCGACCACCACCGCACAGCGGACTACGTTGCCTTCGCGCAATCGCTGGCCGGTACCACAGGCCGCGCGGCGTCGCTGCGCGAGACGCTGACCGCGCAGGCGGTGCTCGTGGTCGGCGGCGATCCGACGAATCAGAGTCCCGCGACCGCGTGGAACCTGCGCAGCAACGTCCGCCTCAACGGAGCGAGGCTCTACATTGCAAACACGGCAGAGATCAAGCTGCGCCGTCAGACCAGGGCCTTCCTACAGGTTGCGGAGTATGGGTACGGAGCGCTCGCAGCGTACCTCGCTGGCGATGACTCCGCCGCCAACGTCGCCGCCCCAGACAGCGCAGCGCTGGTCAACTTCCGCGATGCAGTGAAGGCCGAAGAGTCGCTACTAATTCTGATCGGCAACGATCTACGCGGCGCGGAGCTGAAGCGCCTCATTGACTTCGGCCTCACGATTCCCAGTGCGAAGTTCGCGCTGCTGGCCGACTACGCCAACTCGCGCGGCGCGGCTGACATGGGCCTGCTGCCCGACATGCTGCCCGGCTACACGCCCATCGGCCCCATCGACACCCAGAACTCCAGTAGCCGCATCGCGCTTGAGTACAGATCGCCCACCACGCCCGGCCTCGATCTGCTGGAGATCTTCGACGCCGCCGAAGCAGGCAATCTCTCCGCGCTCTACGTCGTCGGCGCAAACCCTGTTGCGCGCTACGACATCGATCCCGCAACGCTGAAGAACACCTTCGTCGTGGTGCAGGAGATGTTCCTCACCGAGACCGCCGCAATCGCCGACGTCGTTCTTCCCGCCGCGAACCTCTACGAGAAATCCGGCTCGGTGACCAACAGCTACGGCGACCTGCAACAGGTCAAAAAAACCGCCGACCGCGCAGGCGTGCGCAGCGACTTCGAGATGATCGTGCGCATCGCAGACAAGATGGGTGCCGACGTTCGCAAGCTCATCCCATTCGGGCCGGTCTCCAACACCGGGGGAACCCGCGCGGACCTGGGCCAGACGCGCGGCGCGCAGTCGGGCGAGGCCGACCGTCACGCCATCTGGCTGACCGCCAACAATCTGGAGCCGCGCCTCAGCCCCTTTGATCCCTCGGCGATCCTCGACGAGATTCAGCGCCTGGTGCCGGGCTACAATCTGCTGCGGCTGCAACTGCTCTCCGGCAACGACCAGCACCTCTCGCCCGCGGCCGCGCCCATCCGCGACAACGCGGGGCTGGTGCAGATCAGCAACCGCCGCGACCTCGTGCTGCCCGCCGGTGACACGCTTTTCACCTCCGGCTCGCTTGGCCGCTATTCGACGATCCTCAACGACCTGCGGCAATTCCGACCACGGCAATCCCTGATTCAGATCGACGTACAAACAGCATCCGACTAGAAACCGAGAGAGACCTTGACCCACCTGACCAACTTCGAACTTTTTCTACTCCTGAGCGTGCTCAAGGTTGCGGTGGTGCTGGTCATTACGCTGATGGGAGTGGCCTACACCGTGCTGCTGGAACGCAAGCTGCTGGCGCGCATGCAGAACCGCTGGGGCCCCAGCCGCGTCGGACCGTTTGGCCTGCTGCAGCCGCTGGTCGACGGCGCAAAAAGCTTCCTCAAGGAAGACATGAACCCGCTCGCCGTGGAGCGACCGCTGTTTATTCTCGCACCCATCATCGCTCTTGGCTGCGCGCTCATCTCAGTCGCCGTGGTGCCCTTCGGCGCGGTCACTCGAGTGCATGGAGTGGACCTTTTTCAGATCGCCAACGTCAATATCGGTCTGTTGGTCATTCTTGGCATCACGTCGATCGGCGTGTATGGAATCACGCTCTCCGGCTGGTCGTCGAACAACAAGTACTCGCTGCTCGGCTCGCTTCGTTCCACCGCGCAGGTTATCAGCTACGAGCTGGCCCTCGGCCTCTCGCTGGTGGGCGTTGTGCTGCGCGCACAGTCACTGAACCTGCGCACCATCGTCAACAGCCAATCCGCCCACGGCGCACTCTCATGGAACATCTTTGGCGGCTTCCAGATTGTCGCTTTCTTCATCTACCTGATGGCCGCCTTCGCCGAGACCAACCGCGCGCCCTTCGACCTGCCCGAGGCCGAGAACGAACTGGTCGCCGGCTACCACACCGAGTACAGCTCCATGAAGTTCGCCATGTTCTTCATGGCCGAGTACGCCAACATGATTACCGTTAGTTGCGTGGCCACGCTGCTGTTTTTCGGCGGCGCCAGCAGCCCCTTCGGACATCTCTTCAACAATTTCCTCAACACGCCAGTCCTGAACGCCGTCTTTCCGGTGTGCTGGTTCGTCGTTAAGGTCTTCAGCTTTCTCGCCCTCTACATCTGGGTGCGGGGCACTCTGCCGCGCTTCCGCTACGACCAACTGATGAGCTTCGGCTGGAAGTTTCTGCTGCCGCTCGCCATGGCCAACATTATCGTCACCAGCTTTGTCCTCGCCATGCGGGGGTAACTCCGCACTGCTTTACAATCAGTGGATAACCAACAGCTTCTGCATCAAAAACGGAATTGATCGTCGCTGCGCGCATCAACGAAGGATCGACAGACCTCATGCAACTTGCACTCTTCATCATCTTTGGCGGACTGGCACTGGGCGGGGCACTGAACCTGCTCTTGCAGCGCCACCCCATCCACAGCGCGCTCTCGCTGGTGGTGGTGATGATGTCGCTGGCGGTGCTGTACTGGTCGCTGGGCGCGGAGTTCCTCGCTGCCGCGCAGGTTATCGTCTACTCGGGCGCGATCATGGTGCTGTTCGTCTTTGTCATCATGCTGCTGAACGCGGGCACGGAACAACACACGCGAGGCAGTCGCGCGGCCTATGCGGTCGGCATCCCCGGAGCGGCGGCGATCTTTTGCCTGCTCAGCTTTGTATTTCTGTCGGAGCGCGGCGCGCTGAAGACTTCCAACATCGGCGGCGACCTGAGCAACGCTACCGACAACATCGCCCAGGTCAGCGCGATGCTCTTCACCCGCCAACTGCTGCCCTTTGAAGTCACTTCGATTCTCATACTCGTCGCCATCCTGGGCGCAGTCGTGCTCGCGCGGAAGGAGCAATAGCTTGGTGCCCACGGCGTACTACCTCATCCTTGCCGAGATGTTGTTCTCCATCGGCATTGCCGCGTTCCTGATCAAGCGCAACGTGATTACGATTTTCATTTCGATTGAGTTGATGCTGAACGCCGTCAACCTGACCTTCGTCGCCTTTGCGCACATGTGGCACCAGGTCAGCGGTCAGATCTTCGTCTTCTTCGTGATGGTGGTGGCCGCGGCTGAAGCCGCGGTCGGACTCGCCATCATCATCTCCATCTACCGCACGCGCCAGACACTGAATGTCGATGAGATCGACCTGATGAAATCATGAACCCCATGCCCGCAAGTACCATCTGGTTCATTCCGCTGCTTCCCTTCGCCGGCTTCCTCATCAACGGGACGCTGGGGCGAAGGCTGCCGCGCGCTGTCGTCAGCACAGTGGCGTTGCTCTTCACCGCCGCGCCTGCCGCGCTGGTTGCGTGGCTGTGGACGACGATGTGCACCTCCGGCGCACCCAATACAATCGAATCGGTGATTCGGCCCTTTGGATATGAATGGATCGCAATCAGCGGCTTCCACGCCGACTTCGCCTTCACCGTCGATCACCTCACGCTGATCATGCTCGGCGTGGTCACCGGCGTCGGCTTCCTGATCCACATCTACTCGGTCGGATACATGGCGCACGAGGAAGGCTATTGGCGCTTCTTTGCGTATCTCAACCTCTTCATGTTCTTCATGTCGGTGCTGGTGCTAGCCGCAAACTTTCTGCTGCTCTTCGTCGGCTGGGAGGGCGTGGGTCTCTGCTCGTACCTGCTGATCGGCTTCTACTTCAAGAAGTCCTCCGCCGCCAACGCAGGCAAGAAGGCTTTCATCGTCAACCGCATCGGCGACTTCGGTTTTCTGCTGGCAATGTTCTTGCTGGTCGTCCACTTCGGAAGCCTCGACTTCTCGCAAGTCTTCGCCACCATCGCGCAGAACCCCCAGTGGCAGCAGCAGGGCGCGCACTTCCTGCCCACCATCTGCCTGCTATTGCTACTCGGTGCGGCGGGCAAGTCCGCGCAGATTCCGCTCTACATCTGGCTGCCCGACGCGATGGAGGGCCCCACGCCGGTCTCCGCGCTGATCCACGCGGCGACGATGGTGACGGCGGGCGTCTACATGGTCGCGCGTTGCCACGTGCTCTTCAACAGCTCGCCGCTTGCGCTCTCTGTCGTTGCCATCATCGGCGCGGCCACGGCGATCTTTGCGGCCTCGATCGGCATGGTGCAGCACGACATCAAGAGAGTGCTGGCCTACTCCACCATCTCGCAGCTCGGCTATATGTTCATGGCCTGCGGAGTGGGAGCCTACGCTGCCGGCATCTTCCACCTGCTCACGCACTCGTTCTTCAAGGCGCTGCTCTTCCTCGCCGCTGGCTCGGTGATCCACGCGCTCTCCGGCGAGCAGGACATGCGCAAGATGGGCGGACTGCGCACGCGAACGCCCATCACATTCTGGTGCATGAGCGCGGGCGTCTTTGCCATCGCTGGGATTCCGCCGTTCGCGGGATTCTTCTCCAAGGATGAGATTCTCTACCGCACCTTCGCCTCGAATAACCCGCTGCATATTGTTCTGTGGCTCATCGGACTGGCCACCGCGGGCATGACCTCCTTCTACATGTTCCGCCTGTGGTTCAAGACATTCTTCGGCGAGCCGCACGTCGATCCACACGCGACCGCACATCACAGCGTTCATGAGTCGTCGTGGATTATGCTGCTGCCGCTGGTTGTTCTCGCCATTCTCTCGCTGGTTGGCGGATGGGTTGGCGTTCCCGCTGCGATGTTCGGCAGCAACCATATCGAGCGCTTCCTCGATCCGGTCTTCACAAACGGAACGGCCGCCGAAGCCGTCGCAGCCACAACCGGCCACACCCTCGAACTCGTCCTCGCCGTCGTTTCCGTTCTGGTTGCAGTCGCGGGCTTCACCATCGCCTACGTCTTCTACTACGAGAAGCCGGGCACCGCAGACGCGCTCGCTGAGCGCAACAGCCACACCTACGCGGTCGTCAAGAACAAGTACTGGGTGGATGAGTTCTACAACGCATTTCTGATTACACCGCTGCTGATGTTCACGCGCGGAATCCTGGAAATTATCGTCGAGCGCGGAGTCGTCAACGGCTCCGGCCAGGCGGCAGGAGCGGCAACGCGCGGCCTGGCATGGATCGAGCGCAAACAGATATCCGGCAACATCCGCTCCTACGCCGGATGGCTCGCAATCGGAGCCGCAGCCGTCATCGCCATCATGATCTTCGGCAGCTCGATGTGGGGGGCGCGATGAATATCGACCACATCATTCTGACCCTTATCGTCTTCGTGCCACTGGCCGGCGCGTTGCTGCTGGCATTGCTTCCAGACCGCGGCAAGACCATGCAGTGGGCCGCGCTCGCCGTCACACTGCTCACCTTCGGGCTCACGCTGCACCTGCCATTCCATTACTCCTACACATCGCAGCCCAGCGCATTCCAGTTCGAGCAGAACATTCCGTGGATCGCATCGCCCTCCATCCACTACCACCTTGGCGTCGATGGCCTGTCGATGTGGCTGATGGTGCTGACCGGCCTGCTTGCGCCGCTTGGAGTGCTGATCTCGTGGCGCGCCATCGGCCAGCGTAAGAAGCTCTTCTATGTTCTGTTCCTGCTGCAGCAGGTTGCGATGATGGGCATCTTCGTCTCGCTCGATATGTTTCTCTATTACGCATTCTGGGAGATGTCGCTGGTGCCGATGACGGTCCTGATCGCCACATTCGGCCGCAGCGAGAAGCGCCGCCGCGCAGCGATCAAATATTTTCTTTACGCCTTCATTCCTTCCGCGCTGCTGTTGGCCGCGATGCTGTGGCTCTATGCGCAGACTGGCACCTTCGATCTGCCCACGCTGTCCGCGCTCGCCGCGCGACATGCAATTTCGCCCAACGCCGCCGCGCTGTGGATCGCATCTCTCGGCTTTCTCGTGGCTTTCTCCGTAAAGGTCCCCATCTTCCCTCTGCACGGATGGCTGGTGGACGCGATCTCCGAGGCGCCCACCGCGGCCGTGATGGTGCTGGCCGGCAAGACCGCGCTCTACTCCATGCTGCGATTCTCCTTCGCCATCTTTCCCGAGCAGTCGCATCGCATCGCGCCGCTGATGATTCTGCTAGCGGCCATTGGCATCGTCTACGGCGGGCTGCTGGCGCTGGTGCAGAACGACTTGAAGAAGCTCGCCGCCTACTCCACGCTGGGCCAGCTCAGCTTCATCACTCTGGGCATCTTCACCTTCACCATTGCGGGCCTGGACGGCGGCATCTATCAAATTCTGAACGAGAGCCTCGCTGGCGCAGCCTTCTTCATGCTGCTCGGCCTGCTCTACGAGCGCTACGGCACCTACGACATGCGCCAGTACGGCGGCCTTGCACAGAAACTTCCCTGGGTAGCCACGATGTTCGTCCTCATCACGCTCTCCATCATCGGGCTGCCCATGCTGAACAGCTTCGTCGGCGAGTTCCTGATCCTCTCCGGCTCCATGCAGTCCACCTTCGCGCACCATCATCTGTGGACCGCGCTGGCAACCACAGGCGTGATTTTAAGCGCGGCGTACATGCTGCGGATGATGCAGCGCGTCTTCTACTGCGACCTCGGCCCCAAGCCGCAAGCGGTCGCGGGTTGGGACCTGGACGCGCGCGAACATCTGGCGCTGTGGCCCGTGGTCGCGCTCTTCCTCGTGATGGGCCTCTGCCCGTCGCTCTGGATGCGCGCCATCGATACCTACGGTGCGCCGATGGCCGATCGCTTCGCAGCCATCCATGCAACGCCGCCCGCCGACCCCGCGGCATTGCAGACGACTTCGCCTCAAACCACCGCAGGAGGCGCGCGCTAATGAACCTTCCCGCCTCCGTGATCGCGCTGTTGCCCGAGTACGTTCTCACACTCACCGGCGTCCTCATCATGCTGATCGAGGCAGTGCTGAAGCCCGGCACAAGACGCAAGCCGCTGGGCTGGCTGGCCATCGTGGGCACCACGGCAACGGGCTTTATCAGTACCTATCAGCTTCGCCTCGGCGTGCTCACCGCCTTTAGCGGAAGCATTCAGGTCGACGCATTCAGCATCTTCTTCCATCTGCTGATCGGCGCGGTGGTTGTGGCCACGCTGCTCGGCTCGCTGGATTACTTTGAAGGCCACGCAAGCCACGCGGGCGAGTACTTCGCACTGGTCCTGTTCGGCGCGGTTGGCATGATGTTGATGACCTGCTCGACCGAGCTGCTGATGGTCTTCATTGGCCTCGAAATCTCCTCGATCTCGACCTACATCCTCGCGGGCTTCCGCAAGGGACACGGCACAGCGGTCGAAGCCTCGATTAAATATTTTCTGCTTGGCTCGTTTGCCACCGCGTTTTTCCTTTACGGCATCGCGCTGGCCTACGGCGCGACGGGATCGACCGGCATCGCCTCCATCGCCGCCGCACTGGGCGCGAGCGCGACTCCCCGCATGGCCTTCCTCGCGCTGGCCATGATGATCGTCGGCCTGGGCTTCAAGGTCTCCGCCGCGCCATTCCATCTGTGGACGCCGGATGTCTACCAGGGAGCGCCCGCGCCGGTGGTCGGGCTGATGTCCACCGCGCCGAAGGCCGCGGCGTTCGCGGTCCTGCTGCGCATCACCTTCTGCGGATTCCCGCAGATGCAGAGCCGCTGGGCCATGCTGATGTGGGGCCTGGCCGCGCTTTCGATGACCATCGGCAACCTTGGCGCGCTGAAGCAGACCGACGTAAAGCGAATGCTGGCCTATTCCAGCATTGCGCACGCCGGATACCTGCTGGCCGCCTTCACGGCGTTTCCTGCCGCGGGCATTTCTGCCGCTTGCTTCTACACCGCCGCCTACGCCGCGATGAATGTTGGGGCCTTCGCCGTCGTCACCCAGGTTGGTGGATACAAAGAGACGCTGCGCAGCTTCAAGGACTACCGTGGCCTCGCGATGCGGCGTCCGGTGCTGGCCGCGCTGCTCGCCTTTTTCCTGCTCTCGCTGATCGGGATTCCCTTCACCGGCGGATTCTTCGGCAAGTTCTACGTCTTCAGTGCCGCGATCCAGGCCGGCCACGTCTGGCTCGCCGTTATCGGCCTGCTCAACAGCGGCGTCGCCTGCTTCTACTACCTGAGGCTGCTCAGCTCGGTCTACACGAAGGCCGCCGAGACCGCCTCCACGCCAGTTGACCAGACCGCGAAAGAGACCGGCGCCAGCCTCACTGCAACACCAACGATCAGCGTACCAGCGGGCATCGGCCTCACGCTCACCGCCGCAGCCACGCTGCTGCTCGGCATTCTGCCCGGTGCCATCCTCCACCTGGCCAACTCCGCCAGTTCCAGCCTGCGCGCAACCTCCGCAACCACACCGCCCGCGGCGTCCTCCGTCAACAGCCAATCCAGCCTGCCCCCCTCAGGGTACAGCCGGTAGACTTCTCGAATACATACAAACGGGCGCAGATTCATTACAATTCCACGACGGCTGCAACCCGCATCCGTCGTCATTCAATCAATCAGTGAGCATACCAGCCATGCAGTTTCACTCCGTAAATAGCCTCAGGGCATTCTTCGTCTCCCTCCTCTTCCTAGCCTGCTTCGCCACAACTGGCCGTGCGCTGGTTGCGCCTCACATCGTCACCGCCGATCGCATCGCTGCGGCCGATCGCGCCGCCGACGCCGGCCGCATCGCGCAACTGGAGAAGCAGGTGGCCGAGAACAAGGCCTCCTCGGCCGCCGCCGCAGCATCGGCAGCCGCCGCTACGGCCACCGCGCAGTCTGCCGGCGACAACGCCTGGGTGCTGACCAGCGCGCTGCTGGTGTTGATGATGACCGGCCCAGGCCTTGCGCTGTTCTACAGCGGCCTGGTGCGCAAGAAGAACGTTCTGGGCACCATGATGCAGAGCTTCGCCATGATGGCCGTCATCACGCTGCTGTGGTTCGTATGCGGCTACTCGCTGGCCTTCGGTCCGGGCAACGCCTACATCGGTGGCCTGCACAATGCGTTTCTGCACGGCGTGGGACTGGCGCCGAACCTGGCCTACGCACCCACCATTCCCGAGCAGAGCTTCATGATCTATCAGCTCATGTTCGCCATCATCACGCCCGCGCTGATCGCCGGGGCCTTCGCCGAGCGCATGAAGTTCTCCGCCATGCTGCTCTTCTCGGTGCTGTGGGCGCTGCTGGTTTACAGTCCCGTGGCGCACATGGTGTGGGGCGTCGGCGGACTGCTGAACGCGTCGGGCAGCCATCCCTGTCTGGACTTCGCCGGCGGCACGGTGGTCCACATCACCTCGGGCGTCTCGGCGCTGGTCACCGCGCTCTATCTGGGCAGGCGGCTTGGCTACCCCAAGGAGCCGATCTCGCCGCACAGCATGGTTCTCTGCTTCATCGGCGCCGGCCTGCTGTGGGTTGGCTGGTTCGGCTTCAACGCGGGAAGCGCGCTGGGCGCGGGTCCGCTGGCCACCAGCGCCTTCGTCAACACGCAGTTCGCGGCGGCGGCGGGCGCCATCAGTTGGGGCGCGGCGGAGTGGATACGCAGCGGCAAGCCAAGCGCGCTGGGCGCGGTCTCCGGCGCGGTCGCGGGACTGGCAACCATCACCCAGGCGGCGGGCTTCGTGCAACCCATCTCGGCGGTGCTGATCGGGCTGATCGCCGGTTCCGTCTGCTTCTTCATGGTGGTGAAGGTGAAGAACTGGTTCGGCTACGACGACTCGCTGGACGCATTCGGCGTGCATGGCGTAGGCGGAACGATGGGCGCGCTGCTGACCGGAATCTTTGCATCGAGCGCGATCAACCCCATCTTCGGCAAGGACGCCGCTGGCCACGCAAAGCCCACGGGCTGGGTGGACGGCAACCCAGCGCAGGTGCTGCATCAGTTGACCGCGGCGGGCATTGCATGGGGCTTCGCCATTGTGGGCACACTGGTGATTCTCTTTCTCGTCGATCACCTGGTCGGACTGCGCGTCAGCGAAGACGAAGAAGAACAGGGCCTCGATCTGACGCAGCACGGAGAACAGGGCTACGACTGGGACAGCAGCACGAGTTAGAGTTCGCGCCGCATCCGTTCATTGTGGTTCTGCGGACGAATGCGGCGAAGCACTGGGATCGAGTGCCGAGGACAACGCAACGCGGCGGAACCGCGCTCAGAAGCCGTTGGCCAATAGAGACTCCACCGTCAGTTCGCGCTTCGATGCATCGGCCTGCGCGCGGCTCTCCGCGTACTTGGCCATCACATCCACCTCGATGTTGACAGCCATCCCCGGCGTGAGCGTGTGCAGGTTGGTGGCCGAGTAGGTATGGGGCAGAATCGCAATCCAAATCTCCGCGCCCTCGATTCCCGCGACCGTCAGGCTGATCCCCTCCACCGCGATCGATCCCTTCAGAACCACATAGCGCATCAGCTCCTGGGGCAGGCGCACGCGAACCACCCAGTCGGTCAGCCCGGCGCCAGCCTGCGACGCGTCCGGCTGTGGTGCGGCCGGCGAAGTCCATCCGCTCTGCGCGAGGTCAGGCTGGGTTCCCGCTGCGACCGGCTCAATCGAAATCAGCGTGCCAGTGCCATCGACGTGGCCCTGCACCAGATGACCGCCCAGCGGCGATCCGGCCGCGGTGGGCAGCTCCACGTTCACCAGCGAACCCGGCACAAGCCGCGAGAGCGTGGTGCGCGCGATGGTCTCCGCGGCAAGGTCGGCCGAGAAGCGCGGAGGAAACGCTCCGGGCTCGATGGTGAGCGCCGTGAGGCAGACCCCGCAGACTGCGACGCTGTCGCCCAGATGCAGCCGCTCGACGATCCCCGGCGCGGCAATCGTCAGCCGCGCCGCGCCCGCCGTGGGGGTAAACGCGATCACCTCGCCTGTCGTCTCTACCAGTCCCGTAAACATATCTCTAGCCTAGCTCATCTCCTCGTCCGCGCGCCTCCCATCTCGCCCCTGCATCGCCTGCGGACGAACCTCTCACGCAAACAGAATTGATCGTTCCTTCATTTCATTCTCGCCGCCGGTGCGGTAGTCTCATAGAGCCTTATATGTCTGAGAAGAAACCATCCACCGCGAAGTCCAGCCATGCCGGCAAGACGGTGCCAGGCAAGCTGGCCGCGCAGAAGCCCGCAGTCAACGCGCGCAAGCCCACTGCGAAGAGGTCGGCCGCAAAGAAACCGACCGCGAAGAAGGTTGCGAAATCGCCCGCCAAAAAGCCCGCCATCGCTCCCTTCCCGGAGGAGCGTTTCTTCGACCGCGACGAGAGCTGGATGCTCTTCAACCAGCGGGTGCTGGAAGAGGCGGAGGACGAGGGCAATCCGCTGCTGGAGCGGGTGAAGTTCCTGGCGATTACGGCGAGCAACCTGGACGAGTTTGTGGAGATCCGCGTGGCCAGCCTGCTGCAGCGGATCGAGGACGAATACGACCAGCCGCAGCGCGCGGACGAGGGCGGACTGACTCTGCAGCAGCGGCTGGATCGGCTGAGCGTGGTACTGCACAATTTTGTGGACGCGCAGTACGCGTGCTGGAGCCGGAAGCTGCGCCCCGCGCTGGCCGCCGAGAAGATCCGCATCCTGGACTGGAAACAGCTCGACGAACGCTCGCGCGCCTATGCGCTCAATTTTTACGAGACCGAGGTCGATCCGCTGCTGACGCCGGTCACCATCGACCCATCGCATCCCTTTCCGCGCGTACTGAACAAGGCGCTGTGCATCGCGCTTCTGTTGCGCTCCAAGCGCAGGGCAAAGGCCGTGCCCAGGCATTGGGCCGCGCTGGGTGTGGTCACCGTTCCGCGCGCCCTGCCGCGCATGGTCGCGCTTCCCAGCGACGAGGGCAGCTTCGACTTCATCCTGCTGCACAAGCTGATCGAATCGCAGGTGGAGCGCATGTTCCGCGGCTACCAGGTGATGTCGCGCGCGGCCTTCCGCGTGACGCGAAACAGCAATCTCTACCTGCAGGAGGAGGAGTCGCGCTCCGTGCTGGAGAGCGTCCGCGAGGAGCTATACAACCGGCGCAAGGGCGACGCGGTGCGCATGGAGATCGAGTCCGGCGCCTCGCCGGAGATCGTGGAACGGCTGCGCACCAACTTCGAACTCGACCCCTGGCAGGTCTTCTACACCGACTCGCCGGTGAACCTGACGCGCCTGATGAATCTTCCCAGTCTGGTCCGCCGGCCCGACCTGAAGTACACAGAATTTCATGGCCGCCACACCCACCTCTCGCCCAAGTCGAAGAACCTGTTCGACGAGCTGCGCACACGCGACATCCTGTTGCACCATCCCTTCGACTCCTACGCCACGGTGGAGGAGTTCATCGAGTCGGCCGCCGAGGACCCCGCCGTCGTCTCCATGAAGCAGACGCTCTACCGCACCAGCGCCGACTCGCCGCTGTTCAAGGCGCTGACCGAGGCCGCGCAGTCCAAAGAGGTGACGGTGGTGGTGGAGCTGATGGCGCGCTTCGACGAGGCATCGAACATCCGCTGGGCGCGCGAGATGGAGGACGCGGGCGTGGGCGTCTTCCTGGGCATCCTGGGGCTGAAGACGCACTGCAAGCTGGCGCTGATGGTGCGCCGCGATCCGGACGGCGCGATCCGGCGTTACGCGCACCTGGGCACGGGAAACTACAATTCGGTAACCGCGCGGCTCTACACCGACATCAGCCTGCTGACCGCGCGGCCGGAGATCACCTCCGCGATTCAATCCGTCTTCCGCTACCTGACGGCCGAGTCCGACGTCGAGAGCTACGCGCCGCTGCTGGTGGCGCCGCTGACTCTGGCGCCTGCCATTCTGGAACTGATCGCGCGCGAGACGGCGCACGCGAAGGCTGGACGGGCCGCCGCGATTGTCGCCAAGATGAACGCGCTACTCGACAGCGCAACCATTGAGGCCCTGTACGAAGCGTCGAACGCGGGCGTTGAGATCGACCTGATCGTGCGCGGCATGTGCTCGCTGCGACCCGGCGTGAAGGGACTCAGCGAGCGCATCCGCGTACGTTCGATTGTGGGGAGGTTTCTGGAGCACAGCCGCATCTTCAGCTTCGCGAATGGCGGGCAGCCGGAGGTCTTCTGCGGCAGCGCGGACTGGATGCCGCGCAACCTCTTCGAGCGCTCCGAGGCAGTCTTCCCGGTCGACGATCCGGCGCTCGCGGCACGGCTGCGCAACGAGATTCTGGCCGCGTATCTGGCCGACAACACCAAGGCGCGGCTGCTACAGCCCGACGGAAGTTATATGCGCGCGCCGCAGCTTGGCAGTGCATTCAACGCGCAGGAACGCCTGATGCAGCTCGCTCAAAGCACGCAATAAAAGTTGAGAGTGATGCGTTGTGCGATGAGATCGAACCGGCGGTCTGTTCTGATCAACCCCAGGGATCGCGCAGAACGCCTGCCACGCAAGTGTCCGCGCCGAAGTTTGTGCGCGACATTTTTTTTAGCGATTGTTCCAGCAGAGACGGCGAGCCAAATCCTGCGGCGAATGGAATTGCGCCCGCCTCCAGCGCAGTCGGCGCATGGAAGAGTACAACTTTGTCCACCAGATTCTGCGCGAGAAAGGCCCCGTTCAGCTCGGAGCCGCACTCCAGCAGAACGCCCAGAATCTGCCGCGCGGCAAGCGCCGCAAGCACTGCATTCAGATCGAGCCGCCCACCCTGCTGCGCGATGCGCTCGACCGTAACGCCCGCGGCCTGCAACGCGGACGCGCGGTTAGTCGCTGCCTGCTCGTCGCAGAAGATCATCAGGTCGTCGTGCGCCGAGCGCACAAGCTGCGAATCGAGCGGCGTGCGCAGGCGCGAATCCAGGACCACGCGCAGCAGTGGCCGTCGTCGCGCACGCCCATCGGGCCGAACAATTTGCGAGCGGTCCGTCAACAGCGGATCGTCGGCCAACACCGTTCCGATGCCGGTCAATACTGCGTCCGCGACGTGGCGCATCCGCTGCACCTCGGCGCGCGACTCCGCGCCGGTGAGCCGGTACGGCTCTCTCTCCACACGCGCGGAGGCAGACGGCGCAAGCATTCCATCCGCCGAGAGCGCGGCCTTCAGCGTCACCAGCGGACGGCCCGCACGGATGAATCGCGCGAAGGCGTCGTTGATCTCGTGCGCCTCGTGCTGCAAGACTCCGAGGGCAACGTCGATTCCAGCAGCGCGCAGACGCGCGATTCCACGCCCGCTCACCTGCGGATTGGGATCGACCGTGGCGACCACCACGCGACCGACTCCCGCCGCAATCAGCGCATCGGCGCAGGGGCCGGTGCGGCCGTGGTGGCTGCACGGCTCCAGCGTGACATACACGGTCGCGCCGGTGAGATCGGCGATGCGTTCGCGCGCGTGTCGCAGCGCGACAATCTCCGCGTGGTCCCGCTCGTCGTAGATATGCGCGCCCTCGCCGACGATCTCGCCCGCGCGCACCACAACGCACCCCACCTGTGGATTGGGCGAGGCAAGCCCCACCGTCGCACGCGCCAGCTCCAGCGCGCGCTGCATGAACCGCTCGTCGAACTGTTCGCGCGATTCCATTGAATCTCCCACGCTGACCACTTACCACTGTCTTACTTCAACATCGACTCCACGAACGCCGCGCTGTCAAAGGGCAGAATATCTTCCATCTTTTCGCCCACGCCGACGAATTTCACGGGCAGGCCAAGCTCGGTGGCAATCGCCAGCACGATCCCGCCCTTTGCCGTCCCGTCGAGTTTCGTCAGCACGATGCCGCTCACATGCGCCGCCTGGGTAAAGAGCCGCGCCTGCTGCAGGCCGTTCTGCCCGGTGGTCGCGTCCATCACAAGCAGCGTCTGGTGGGGCGCGCCGGGGACCAGTCGCTCCGCGGTGCGGCGCATCTTGTCCAGCTCCCTCATCAGGTCGGTCTTGGTGTGCAGGCGACCTGCTGTATCGACGATCAGAACGCCGGTGCCGCGCGCCTTGGCCGCCGTGCATGCGTCGTAGAGCGCAGCCGATGGGTCGCCGCCCGTCTTCGTCTTAATCATCGGCACATCAGACCGCGCGGCCCAAATCTCAAGCTGCTCGATGGCCGCGGCTCGAAAAGTGTCCGCCGCGCACATCATCACCGAGCGGCCCTGCGCAGTGTAGAACGCGGCCAGCTTGCCGGTGGTTGTCGTCTTGCCGGTGCCGTTCACGCCCACCATCATCACGACTTCAGGCGCGGCAGTTGGAACCACATCTTCTGTCGCCACTGCGTCGAGCACCGACTTCAGCTCGAGCTTAAGCATGCGCTTCAGCTCGTCGCCGCCCTCGATTCCCTGGCGCAGCCCACGTTGGCGCAGACGCTCGATGATCTCGCGCGCAGTGGCAGAACCGATGTCTGCGGCAAGCAACACCGTCTCCAGTTCGGCCAGCGAAGTCTCGTCCACCTCGCGCGTGAGCGCAAGCACCGAGCCGATCGACTCCGAGAAGGAGTCGCGTGTGCGCGCAACCGCCTGCTTCATGCGGTCGAAGAAGCCGCGCTTCTCCTCGACTAAAGACGCGTCCCCATTCGAGTCGATATTCTTGCGTTCCTCTGTTGCTTCAGAGCCGGGCCCGCGCTTGCCAAAGAGAGAAAAAGCCATGTGAGGTCTAGTTTATCAACCGGAGCCGGTGCCGCGCTTCTACTCGTCCTTGCCGGGCCGAGTCATCAGCTCGTGGATCGCAACTTTCGGGCTCTTGCCGCGGTGCAGGATCGCGTCCATCTGCTCGGTGATGGGCATCTCGACGCTATAGCGCGCGGCCAGCCCCAGCGCCGCCGCGGTACTCAGCACGCCCTCCGCGACCTTGCCGTTCATCTCCTCGAGAATCGTTGCAAGCTGCCGTCCCTTGCCCAGCTCGATGCCCACCATGCGGTTGCGCGAGAGCGAGCCGGTGCAGGTGAGCACCAGATCGCCAAGCCCGGACAGCCCTGCCAGCGTCTGCCGCCGTCCGCCGCAGGCCACCGCAAGGCGCGTAATCTCGGCGATGCCGCGCGTGATGAGCGCCGCCGCCGCGTTATTCCCCTGATTCAGTCCATGCACCACGCCCGCGGCCAGCGCGATCACATTCTTCAGCGCGCCGCCCAGCTCCACGCCGGTCACGTCATCATTGGTATAGATGCGCAGCGTGGGCGAGCTGAACGCGCGCTGGATGGACTGCGCGACCGAAGGCGCGCCGGCGGCCACGATCGCGGTGGGAATCCCGGCGGCAACCTCGGCGGCAAACGACGGCCCGCTCAGCACTCCGCATGGGTTCGCGGTCACGGACGCAATCACCTGCGACATGCGCAGCAGGCTCGTCTGCTCCAGGCCCTTGGCGGCGCTCACTACAATCTGATCCTCCGACAGCAGCGGCGCAATCTGCCCCACAACGCCGCGCAGATGCTCCGATGGAGTTACGCAGAGCACAATTTCCGCCGCCTTGACCGCCTCCGCCAGGTCTGCCGTCACCTTCACGTCCGCCGGCACAACGTAGCCGGGCAGGAAGAGGGAGTTGACTCCCGTGTCCTTCATCTCTTCGGCCAGCTCCGGCAGGAACGACCAGAGCACGACCGAGTGCCCGCCGCGCCGCGCCAGCGAGATGGTCAGCGCCGTTCCCCACGCACCCGCGCCCAAAACAGCAATCCTGCTCATGCCTCCGCCTCTCCCGTTCCAGTTCCCGATCCAGAACCAACTCTGAAGCGGCTCTCCGTGCCATTCATCAGCCGACGAATGTTTCCATGGTGCTTCACAATAATCAACAGCGGAATAAAGAGAAATCCGAACTTCACCATCGGCGTGATCGGCGTGTGCTGGGCCACAAAGTAGAAGCCGAAGAGAGGAAACGTCGCCAACCCCACGATCGACGCCAGCGAGACATAGCGCGTCAGCGCAAAGACCGCCGCAAATACCAGCAATATTCCCACCGTCGACGGCCACGTGAGCACCAGAAATACGCCCAACGCGCTGGCCACTCCCTTGCCTCCGCGAAAGCCAAGCCACACCGGAAAGACATGGCCCACAATGGCGGCAACCGCCGCAGCCACCTGCACGTCATACACTCCCGTCGGCGAAAGGCCGTGCGCCAGATGCCGCGCGATCATCACCGCCGCAACCGCCTTACCAATATCGAGCAGAAGCGTCACCACGCCCAGCTTGGTGCCGCCCGAGCGCGCCACATTGGTTGCGCCAATGTTGCCGCTTCCCTGCTCGCGGACGTCTTTCTGGCGGAAGAGGCGCACCAGAAGATAGCCAAAGGGGATCGAGCCCAGCAGGTATGCAATCGAAATGGAGACAACCCAGGGATTCATCGTCAACGCGTGGTCCAACTCTTTCTTTCTCCCTCAAGAGTCTATCAAGCAATTGCAGAATGCTTCGCACAGAGCTGCGTTACAAGATCATGTGCGCTCCAGCAGGCCCTGACGCACCAGCTCCAGCGCGTGCTGGCTGGCCCACCAGCGGACCCGCTCGCGGTCGCCTGTGATATGCAGCTCCGTAACGGAGGTGCCGCCGCCGAGGCCTGCGTACGAGATCGAAATATAGACCAGCCCAATCGGTTTATCGGCGTCCGGTCCCGGCGCGCCCGGCCCCGGCCCGGCGATGCCCGTGATGCCCACGCCCACGGACGCGCCCGTGCGCCGGCGAATCCCCTCGGCCATGGCGCGCGCAACCGGCTCGCTGACGGGCCCATCGCTGCGCACCAACTCTTCTGGGACCTCGGCGAAGACGGTCTTCAGCCGGTCCGCGTAGACCACCGCGCCGCCGAGGAAGTAGCGCGAGCTGCCCGCGACCGCCGTGAGCCGCTGCGCCAGCAGGCCGCCGGTGCAGCTCTCCGCCGCCGCCAGCGTCATGTGGCGCAGGCCAAGCATCAGCAGCACCACCTCCTCCAGCGACTCGCCATGCGACGAAAAGATCGCCTCGCCCATCTCCTGCTCGATCTTCTCCGCCAGCTCGTCCACGCGGGCCTGCGCCTCGGCTTCGGTCGGCTTCGCGCAGACGAAGTGCAACTGGATCTCCGCCGAACCGGCCAGAATCGTTGTGTCCACATCTTTATATTTTTTGTAGATGGGCGCGGTGCGCGCATCCACCTGCGACTCCGGCACCAGAGCCATGCGCAACATGCGCCGCGCCATGTGCCGCTCGGGCAGCGTGGCCGACAGGCGCGGCCTGCACTCAGCCTCGAACATCGGCTTCAACTCGTTGGGCGGCCCAGGCAGCAGGACCACGATCTTGCGGTGCCGTCCCACCACGGTGTCGATGTACTGCCCCGGCGCGCTGCCATTGGCGTTGGGCAACACCTCCGCGCCCTCAATCACGTCGGCCTGGCGCGCGTTGTTCTCCGGCATCTTCATGCGCCGCTCGGCAAAGCGCTTGTACATCGCGGTCACGATCTGCGCGTCGCGCCGCAGTCCTACGCCCAGCGCCGCGGCCACAGCCTCGCGCGCGCGGTCGTCCTCGGTCGGCCCCAGCCCGCCGGAGAAGATCACAATGTCCGCGCGCTCCAGCGCCACCCGCGCCGCGCCGGTCAGGTCTTCCAGGTTGTCGCCGACGATGGTCTTGAACGCCACCGACACGCCCATCTCATTGAGCTGCGCCGTCAGATACAGCGAATTGGTGTCCTGCCGGAACGGCGTCAACATCTCCGACCCGGAGGCAATAATCTCAGCAATCATCCCTTAGTTTTACGCCGTCAACCCCACCTTGCTCCACCCCTACTTCCAATTCCATCCATCTGCCAAGCAACGAGATTCGCGTTTTGGGGGGGACGATTCTTAGCGGCGGAAGCCGATCTGCCGGACGGGTTTCTCCGGCGGCATCGCGAGCTCATGGATCGCCTTGATGATCTCGATGATTTTGTGGTCGTGTGTTTCCAGCCGTTGCTCCAATTCGGCAAGTTTGGCGGCGAGCAACTTGTGGGTGGCGAGCATCTCACGCAGGCGCAGGAAGGCGCGAACCACGAAGATGCTCATCTCCACAGCACGCGGGGAGTTGAGTACGCAGGCAGCCATAATGGCTCCGTGCTCGGTAAAGGCATAGGGCGCGTAGCGGCGGCCGCCTCGGCTGCTCTTTGAGATCACAGTTTGTGATTTCAATAGATCGTTCTCTTCCGCCGTGAGCTGAAAGACGAAATCCGGGGGGAAACGCTCCTCGTTCCGCTTGACCGCCTGATTGAGCGCGCGGACTTCCACGCCATACAGCGCCGCCAGGTCGGCATCGAGAAGGACCTTCTGGCCGCGAACCAGAAAGATCTGGTTCTCAATCTGCTTCGCTGCGAGGACGCTTTTCCTGGTCATTCCGCCTCCTGGTTTGGGATCACAGACTGTGATTTCAAACGGAACATCGTTGACCGGACTCTACGACAGGACAGCCGGCAAGCTCGGCCACGCTAAAGTTAGCGCAAAGATCACTTTCGCTTAATTTGGAGCCGTTGGCAACAGTCAGGTAGAGCGAGTTGGTGTCCTGCCGGAAGGGCGTCAACATCTCCGACCCGGAGGCAATAATCTCAGCAATCATCGCGTTCGCTGTTGCTTGTCCCTTTGCTATTCAATCTGCATTCAGCGAAGAAGCCAGCAGTGGGTCACTCTGCTTACCATAGAGAACTCAACTGAGAAATGTGACCTTGCATTGATAACAAAAAGACAGGGTGAATTGCTCATCAGAATAGACTTGTCTCACCGTATTTCCAGCGCATAGTTTGCAAGCCGCGCCCCTTCCGGCTCCCGGATTTCCAGGAACTTCCCACCATCCGACGACACCGCAATTGGAGCACTTGTAAATAGCTCCCACTTTTTGAAACTTTAGTTCTCCACAACCCGGACACCGATTTCCCTTCATTGAGTCTCTCCTATTAGTTAGCTTGAGATTTCTTGTAAGACTCTGAGTATAAACTCCTTGATTGTTAGTCGCACTGGAGGATACCCCATATCTCGATTTTGAGATGCATTTGTTCGGCGCACACCAGCCAATCTACACAAGTCTGCGGCCTTCAATATCCAAGGCAACATGGTAGAGCGCGTCGCGGGTGGCGAGCGCGGCGCAGCCATCGTCCAGAAACGCCAGCCCGACAAGATTGTTCCCCGAGACGGCGAGCGATGCCTCGCGTTGCGGCGTGATGCGCACAATGCCGCGCTGGCCATGCAGCGACGCGGCGACGTACAGGTTGCCGTCAACGTCGAAGGCCATGCCCTGCGCGCGTCCCAGCCCCTGATAGAAGATTGTGGTGCGCCCGTCGCGGTCGATGGCGTAGATCGCCTGATTGCTCGATGTAGTCGGCCCGGTGACAAAGAGCGTGCCCTCGTCGTTGAACGCCAGGTGGTAGGCCGCCATGCTGGGCTCGAGCGTGGCGTAGACGAAGATCTCGCGGTCGCCCAGCTCTCCGCCGGTCTGTCCGCCTCCAGCCTGCCCGCCGCTTGCCAGAGTCCCGCCCGTGCGTCCCTTCTCCGGCCCCACCTTGAAGATGGTGCCCGAGCGGTCGCCGACGTATAGATTTCCGTCGCGGTCGAATGCAATGCCGGTGGCGATGCCCATTCCCTCGGCGTAGGTGGTCACCGCGCCCGCGCGCGAGATGCGATAGACCGTCCCCTCGGCGCGCGAGCTGGCATAGAGATGGCCGGCTGCGTCGAAGGCGAGGCCAGTGGCGTTCAGAATGCCGCGCACAAACGGCCGCATCTCGAAGTCCCGCGCAATGGAGAAGATGGAGACGGGCACGCTCTCGCCGCGCGCGCCGGAGAACGTCGCATAGACGTTGCCCTCCGCGTCCACCGCCGGGTTGGCCACCGGATGCAGCTCCGCCGCCATGGGCACGGCAACCCTCAGTTGCAGCGCATTGCTCGCGCTGCCGTCGCGCACCAGCACCACCTCGCCCGAGGTTGTCCCCTCGGGAATTTGAATCACCGCCCGCGCCAGCCTGCTCAACGACAGCACCGCCTCGGCATCGTCCACCGTCACGCGCGGCAGCACAGCGCCCAGCAGCCCAGAGCCGCGCAGTTCCACTTCTCCGCCCGGCATCGCCGCCGGCGGACTCAGTGTCTCCAGCCGCGGCGCATCTGTCTTCGGTCTATGCAATACAGCGCTCATCTCACCCCAAGCGTAGACCGGCTCGCGCCACAGCGCAAACTACACCCAGCGAGCCAACAGCAAGCCCACCGCCAGCGCCAGCGCTCCCGCCGCAACATCGTCCAGCATGATTCCGGTGCCCTCGGGCAGCGCCTCCAGCCGCCGGATCGGCCACGGCTTCCATATATCGAAGAGCCGGAAGAGGACAAGCGCAAGCACCGCGTGCTGCCATTCCGGACGAATTGCGATCAGCGCGATCCACTGGCCGGCGACCTCGTCGATCACCACAAGGCCGGGATCCACGCGGCCCGACTCGCGCGCCACAATCGTCGACGCAGGAATGCCGATCAGCGTCACGATCAGCGCGGCCACAGCCGTTGCGATGGCCAGCGCGAGCCGATCCGGATGAAACAGGTGCGCCGCGCCAAACCACAGCAGCACCGAGGCCACCGAGCCGTACGTCCCCGGCCCGGGCTTCATCCGCCCCGCGCCGAACCACGTCCCCAGGACCCACGCCCAGCGCGTCTTTTTCTCGCAGACCAGCCGCGCGCTCTTCGGCCCGACGATTCCCTTCCCATGCGCCATCAGTTGCCGTCCCCACTGCCGCCGGAGGAATCGGAGAGCTGGCGGTCGTGCAGACCTTCCAGTTCATCGAGCAATTCAGGATCGCCCGTCTCTCGGTTGAAGGCCGGCGAGCTGATGACGTACCCGCCGCTGGCCCACTTGCCCAGATCGATCACGCGGCAGCGGTCCGAGCAGAAGGGAAAGTCCTCGCTCCCGGCCAGCACAATCGTCCGGCACGTCGGACAGCGCAGCGTCTTCAGCTTCTTCGCCATAGAACCCATTCTAAAACTTTGCTGTTGTGTGATCGCAGATGCTACTTCTTGCTGTAGAGCAGGTCCTTGATTGCCTGGCGCCGCGCCGCGTTGGCCTCGCGCACACTCTTCAACTCATCGGCATCCATGCGCTCTTTGCTGCTCGCCTGCTCATCCACCTCGGGCGCGCTGCACTTCGGGCAGCGGTTGGCAAATCCCGGCTTGTCCGGCCTCAACTCGAACTCCTCTTCACAGACCACGCAGATTTTGATTGGAAATGGCATTTCTCCCCTATGATACGACGCTCCGATTCGCATGAGAACCCCTCCGCGCCACCTCTGGATCCACACGCTCTGAGCTAACTCGTTGCAATCTCCACCAGCGGTCCGGGCGCATCCACCGTGCGCTTCAACTGGCCGCAGGCGGCGTAGATGTCGCGGCCGCGGGGCTTGCGGGTGAAGATGGGGATGCCGCCGTCGATCAGCATGCGATGGAAGACGGCGACATCGGCGGGCGCAGGCTCGCGGAAGTCGATCCCCGGGCCGGGATTCCACACGATCAGATTCACCTTGGCCTTCATTCCGGCAAGCAGCGCAAGAACCTCGCGCGCGTGCTGCGGCTGGTCGTTGACGCCGCCCAACAACACATACTCAAACGTCACGTACTCGCGCTTGCCCAGCGGGATCGAGCGCAACGCATCGAGCAGCGCACTGATGTTCCACTTGCGCGTCACGGGCATGATCCGCTCGCGCACGGCGTCGTTGGAGGCGTTCAGGCTGAGCGCCAGCTTGGGCCGGATGGGTTCTTCGGCGAAGCGGCGGATCGCGGGCTCGATGCCACTGGTCGAGACCGTCATGCGCGACTCGGGAATGCCCATGGCGCGCAGGACGTGGACGCTCTCGATGAACGCGTCGTAGTTCAGGAACGGCTCGCCCATGCCCATGAAGACCAGGTTGATGCGCGACGGTGTCGGCACGCCGCGCCCGCTGCCGATGCGCACGCGCTGGCGGTTGAGCACCGCAGCCACCTGTCCGGCAATCTCGCCCGCCGTCAGGTTGCGCCGCATCCCCAGCCGCGCCGTCAGGCAGAACTGGCAGTTCACCGCGCAGCCCACCTGGCTGGAGATGCAGATCGTCGCGCGCTTGTAGCCGTCCTGTATGTCATTGGCGACGGGAACCTCCTTCTCGACCGAAGCTACGACGGATTCCTCTGCCTCTTCCTCCAACGCGGCCTCGCTGCCGTCGCCGCGTTCGCCGCCATCGCCATCGGGCATCCACACCGTCTCGACGGTCTCGCCGTCGGCCATGCGCATCAGGTAGCGCTCGGTGCCATCCATAGAGCGCGTTGCCTGCGCGATCTGCGGCAGCCCCACACTGTAGCCCTCGGCCGCAAGCCGCTCGCGCAGGTCTTCAGGGAGCGTGGTGATCTCGTCGAGAGACTGGACCCGCTGCTTGTAGAGCGCCTCCGCTAACTGCACGGCGCGATACTTCGACTGCCCCAACTCCTCCACCATCACGACGCGCAGCTCTTCCGGCGTCATTCCAAAGAGCGGCTTCGCGGCAGCCGCTCGTCCCGCCTCGATCGTGATTGAATCTTTCGCCATCGCCAACACTCAGTTTACCCGCCCCTCAACCATGCGCGCCCGCGCAACATCCAATCCGCTGTGGCACAATAAAGCTGCAAGGAGCCGCATGACCGCAATCCTCACCCCAGCCGCCATCACTGAATCCCCCTCCCGCAACATCCGCCGGACTGTTCTCCCCAATGGCCTGCTGGTGCTGACCGAGAGCATCCCTCACGTCCGCTCGGTCTCCATGGGCGTATGGATCGCCAGCGGATCGCGCGATGAGCCGCTGGAACTGAACGGCATCTCCCACTTCGTCGAGCACATGGTCTTCAAGGGAACGACTACGCGTGACGCGCGTCAGTTTGCGCGCGAGGTGGACTCCATCGGCGGCAATCTGGATGCATTCACAGGCAAGGAGAATATCTGCTTCAATATCAAAGTACTGGACGAGAATATTGCGCCAGCACTTGAACTTCTTACGGACCTCGTCCTGCATCCCACCTTTACTCCTGAAGACATTCGTCGCGAGCAGGGTGTGATTCTGGAGGAGATCAAGATGGACGAGGACTCGCCCGACTACCTGGTCCACGAGACATTCACGCAAAAATTCTGGAAGGGCAACGCGTTGGGCCGTCCCACGCTGGGCACGGTGAAGAGCGTCTCCAGCTTCACCCAGCCGATCGTCTTCGACTTCTACGCCAGCCGCTTCACCCCGCGCAACATGGTCTTCTCCGCCGCCGGGAACCTGGACCACGACCGCTTTGTGGCGCAGGTGGCCGAGCGATTCAGCGGGCTGGGGGCCTCGACCGGCGCTGCGCCCGCCAAGCCGCCCGCGCCGGCGACCTTCGCCGAGATCACCCTGAAGCGCAAGAAATCCCTGGAGCAGGTGCAGCTCTGCCTGGGCGTTCCGGCCCCTCCGGTGGATTCGCCCGCGCGCTACGCGGTTTATCTGCTGAACTCGATGCTGGGCAGCGGCATGAGCTCGCGCCTCTTCCAGACCATTCGCGAGGACCGCGGCCTGGCCTACTCCATCTACTCCGAGACCAGCCCCTTCCGTGACACCGGCGCGCTCTCGATCTACGCCGGCACCTCCTCCGAGAAGACCCCCGAGGTGATTCGGCTCACCATCGAAGAGCTGCGCCGTCTGAAAGATGAACCCGTCCCGGAGGCAGAGTTGAAGCGCGCCAAAGACCAGTTGAAGAGCAACATCGTCCTCGGCCTCGAATCCTCCGCCAGCCGCATGTCAAATCTGGCCCGGCAGGAGATGTACTTCGGCCGCTTCTTCTCGGTCGACGAGATCGTCTCCGAGGTGGAAGCCGTCACCGCCGCCGACGTACAGGCGCTGGCCCGCCAGCTCTTCCGCCCCGAGGCGGTCGCGCTGACCGTGCTTGGCAACCTCGGCCCGCTCGACGTCACGCGCGAAGCTCTCGCATGTTGAGCCGCGCCCTGATACAGTTTCAAACGAGATCGAAACGCTCATCTCGCCGCAGAGGAACCATGATGACCACAGCTCGAACCGACCAATGTTTGTCACTCCGCAGCGCCCATAGGTTGTCATTCCGCAGCGCAGCGGAGGAATCTGCTTTTTCTTCCCGCTGCCTGGAATCCGGCTTCACGCTCATCGAGCTGCTCATCGTCATGTCGATCATGCTGATCCTGATGGCTCTGGCCGTGCCGCAGATGCTCAAGCTGAAGAAGCACGCCGACGAAACCTCCGCCGCGCAGACCATCCGCACCATCGGCCAGGCCGAGACGATGTACAACTCCTCGTACAACGGTTACGCCTGTCCGCTGGCCGCTCTGGGCGGCGATCCCAAGTCCGGCGCGCCCACGGCCACCTCCGCGCAGGTTCTCGACCCGGTGCTTGCGACGACGGGACAGAAGTCCGGCTACACCTTCACCATCACCTGCGGCACCAAGGTCACCATCAACAACCAGGACGTGTACAACTCCTACGAGGTGACGGGCGTGCCGCAGTCTGTCGGCAAGACCGGCGACAACGGCTACTGCTCGGATGAGAACAACATCGTCAAGATCGACCCCACGGGAGCCACCAACTGCACCCAGTCCCTACAGTAACTGTTGAGCCTGTCATTCTGACCCTGAGCTTGCCGAAGGGGAAGAATCCCCGCATCTCGCTTGTACTCCCACTTCTGCTCGCGCTGCACTGCGCGCCGAATCTCGCGGCTCAGGCTGCATCCGACCCCGCCCTCATCCGCCGCGTGGACGACCACTACAACCACCTGCGCACCCTGCGCGCGCGCTACACCGAACGCTACACCGGCATGGGCATGGACCGCAGCGAGAGCGGCACGCTCACCCTGAAGAAACCCGGCCTCATGCGCTGGAGCTACGACGCGCCCAGCGGCAAGCTCTTCGTCCTGGACGGCAAGTTCGCCTGGTTCTACACGCCCGGCGACGCGCAGGTCTCGCGCGCACCGGCCAAGCAGTTGGACGATCTGCGTTCCCCGTTGCGCCTTCTGCTGGGCCACACCCAGCTCAGCAAAGAACTCGACCAGCTCGCCACCGCGCCCGACGGCGCCAACTTCCGCATCACCGGCGTGCCCAAGGGCATGGCCCAGCGCGTCCATCTGCTCACGCTCATCGTCGCTCCCAGCGGCGCCATCCAGAGCATGAAGCTGGAAGAGACGGACGGAGCCAGCACCGAGTTCACCTTCACCGACCTTGAAGAAGACATCCCGCTGCCCGCCACCGACTTCATCTTCACCCCACTCCCCGGAATCCCCATCGTCGCGGCGCAGCCTCCCATCTAGACGGTTCCATCCGATGTAAAATTGGTAAATCACGCCATTTTTCGCGCGCACGAAGCTTCGTGCAGAAGAGCAGCCCCCCAGTGAGCACCGCCGCAAAGCCCCAAACTCTTACCACCGCCGACTTCCACGCCGCAGTTCACGCGCTTGCGCCCACGGTCGCCGTCTTCGACTGCGACGGCACGCTCTGGTCGGGCGACGCCGGCATCGGCTTCATGCGCTGGACCGTCGATGGCGGCCTGCTCTCGCGCGATGCCATCGACTGGCTCGACGACCGCTATCGCGCCTACCTGCGCGGCGAGGTCTCGGAGCTGGCCATCTGCGGAGAGATGGTGCAGATCTACCACGGCCTGCGCGAGAGCGAGATGCGCGCCGCCGCCGCCGAGTTTTTCGCCACGCGCATCGAGAAAAACATCTTTCCGGAGATGCTCACTCTGGTCCGCCAGTTGCAATCTCGCGGCTGCGAAATCTGGGCCGTAAGCTCCACCTGCAACTGGGTCATCGAGGAGGGCATGAGCCGCTTCGAGATTCCCTCCGAGCGCATCCTGGCCGCGCGCGTTGCCGTCGATTCCGAAGCTGGCCTGGTCACCCCTACCCTGCTCGACGTCCCCACCGACGAGGCCAAGGTCGCGTCCCTTGCCCGCGTCGGCATCACGCGGCCCGACGCCGCATTCGGCAACTCCATCCACGACGCAGCAATGCTGGCCATCGCGCGCCGTGCCTTCCCCATCGACCCCACTCCAGCCCTGCTCGCGCACAGCGTACACGAAGGCTGGCCCATCTACTTCCCCGCCCCCGTCGCTCCCGCATAAAAGCAACGCTCGTCATTCTGGCGCAGCCAGAATCTCGGTATTGTTCAACGAACAACGAATAGCGAACAACGGGGAACGATCCAATGCTGCTCGAAGGCCTGCACATCCCGATGACCACTCCCTTCCATCCGGATGGCCGCCTCAACCTGCCCAAGCTGGCCGCAAACATCGTGCGCACCTCGAAGTCGCACGCCGCCGGACTCGTCGTCCTCGGCCCCAGCGGCGAACCGGCCCTGCTCGCGGACGATGAGACGCGCGAGGTCCTGCGCATCGCAGCCGAATCCGCCGCGCCGGAAAAAGTCCTTCTCGCCGGCATCTCTCGCTCGAGCGTCCGCGCCACGCTTGCCCTCGCCGAATGCGCCGCCGAGCTGCACTACGACGCAATCCTCATCGGCTCGCCTTCGATTTTTTACGATGAGAACTTTGCCTCCAGCGATCAACCAGGAACTGCCAGCCGCCGCGAACTGCTCCTCTACTTCCAGACCGTCGCCGACCGGTCCCCGCTCCCCGTCGTTCTATTCAGCAGCCGCGCGCGCCGCATTCCCATCGACGCGCTGGTCGAGCTCGCCGTTCACCCACGTATCCTCGGCCTGCTGGACGCCGAGGCCAGCCCCGCCGGGATTGAATCCATCCTTCACCGCGCCGCGTCAATCAAGCGCGAAGTCACTGTCACGCAGCTCTTCGCCGCCGTCACCGCGCGCATGAAGATCGCCGCCAGTAGCGCGCCAGCAGCGCTCGTCTCCGCGGATTCGCTGGCTTCAGACCGGGCCGCATCCGCGAACGCCGTCGCCGAAGCGCCGCCGACGCCGCAACTGCGCACGCGCACCAAGTCCGTGCGCTTCCAGATCATCTCCGCACACGCTCCCAGACTGCTTGACGCTCTCAACGCAGGAGCCGTCGGAATCGCCCCGGCCTTCGCCGCCGCCGCTCCGCAGGCCTGCTACGAGGTCTTCGCCGCATGGAAGGACGACGACCAGCCGCTCGCCGAGGAGAAGCAATCCCGACTGTGCGCAGCCGCGCTCCTCACAGAAGAAAGTCCCGGCGGTCTAAAATTCGCTTGTGACCTGAACGGCTACTTCGGCGGCCTTCCGCGCCTGCCTCACCTTCCGCCCACGGGCGACCAGCGCACCGCCATCGAGCATATTATGAAACCACTGCGCAACTAGAGAGGAGGAACTATGCCAGCTGATCCCGTCCGCGTCGCACTCATCCAGATGGCCTGCGCGCCCTCCACCGAGGAGAACCTCGACCACGCCGCCAACCTCGTTCGCCAGGCCGCGCGCGACGGCGCGCAGATCGTCTGCCTGCCCGAGCTCTTCACATCGCAGTACTTCTGCCAGCGCGAGGACCACGCCCTCTTCGCCCTCGCCGAGCCGATCCCCGGCCCTTCGACTGCACGTCTTTCCGCAGTCGTACGAGAAGCCAAGATCACGCTGATCGCGTCCTTGTTTGAGCGCCGCGCCCCCGGCCTCTACCACAACACGGTCGCCGTGCTGGATCATGAATCCACCGAGCCGGACAACATCAGTGGCATCTATCGCAAGATGCACATCCCCGACGACCCGCTCTTCTACGAGAAGTTCTACTTCGCGCCCGGCGACCTGGGCTTCCGCGCCATCCCCACCAGCCATGGCCTCATCGGCGCGCTCATCTGCTGGGACCAGTGGTTCCCGGAGGCCGCGCGCCTCACCGCGCTCGCGGGCGCGCAATCGATCTTCATCCCCACAGCCATCGGCTGGCACCCCAGCGAAAAGTCCGAGTTCGGCGCAGCGCAGTACTCTGCGTGGAAGACCATCCAGCGCGCCCACGCCATCGCCAACGGAGTCTTCGTCTGCGCCGTCAACCGCGTGGGCCACGAGCACGGCGACGTGATCCACTCCAATCCCGACGGCAGTACAACCGAGGTCCGCGGCCCCGGCGACCACACGCCAGCCAGCGGCATCGAGTTCTGGGGCGGCAGCTTCATCGCCGATCCCTTCGGCCGTATCCTCGCCCAGGCCAGCCACAACCAGGAAGAGATTGTGACCGCGACGCTTGACTCCGCGCTGGTCGAAACCACCCGCCAGCACTGGCCATTCCTGCGCGACCGCCGCATCGACGCCTACAGTGCCATCACCCGCCGCTGCATAGACTGAATGATGAGACGATCAAGCAGCTCGCCTCATCGCCACCAATCCGAGCGCAGCTCTGCCCCACGCACCACCTCACTCGGCAGCCCCGGCTCTGGCGACCACAGCTTCAGATTCTCAACCGCCGCCAGTTCCAGCAGGCGTTCCATCGGCTGACGCCACGCATGAAGCGCCAGGTTGAATAGCCCCCAGTGGATCGGCATCAGCAAACCCGCTCCACCCAGCGCGTGAAACGCCCGCACCGCCCCATCCGGCCCCAGGTGGATCGACCGCCAAAGCTCGTTATACGCGCCAATCTCCAGCATCGTCACGTCGAATGGCCCAACCGCCGCGCCGATCTCGGCAAATCCCTCCCACCAACCCGAGTCCGCCCCGTAGTACACCGTATGCCCCGCCCCACGCAGCACAAACGAAGCCCATAGCGTCTCGAAGCGGTTGAATGCACCGCGTCCCGAGAAGTGTCGCGCAGGGAGTGCCGTAATCTCGCACCTTGCGCCAGCCGCGCCCGCAATCGACACAGTCTCCGTCCAATCCATCTCTGCAATCCGCTCCGCCTGTACGCCAAGTCGCCGCAGAATCGCACCAACACCCAACGGCGTCACCCAGCGCGCCTCCGGTTGCAGAGCCGCCAGCCGCGGCACAGTTCCCGCGCCCAGATGGTCGTAGTGGTCATGCGATACCAGCACTGCGTCGATCGGTGGCAGATCTTCTAGCCGCAGCGTCGGCGCAAAAAAGCGCTTCGGCCCAGCCCACTGCACCGGCGAAGCCCGCTCATCCCACACCGGATCCACCAGCACAAGAACGCCATCGATCTCCACCAGCATCGACGAGTGTCCCATCCATGTAATCCGCAACCCGCTCTCCGGCGCCTTCGCGTACACCGAAGCATCCGTGCGGAACGGCCCCAGCGCCCGCCGCGGCACCCGCTCCTCGCGATTGAGGAGGAACTGCGGCAACACCTTGAAGATCATTCCCGGTCCGCCCACCGTCGTCGGAACCGGATTTAAAAACCTCCGTCCCACCTTCTCCGCTCGCTTCAACAGGGTCATATATCGGATTGGATGCGCGTCCCTGCCCGCGACGCACCGCCTATCTTGAATCTCCCAATCTGCCTTACCGCGTTGCGGTCGCCTCGTCCGCGTAGAACTCCGCGATCTGGGCGGCGTACTTCTGCTCCACCACGCGGCGTTTCAGTTTCATGCTGGGAGTCAGCTCGTCGGTCTCCACGGCCCACTCGTCCGGGACCACCGCGATCCGCTTGATGGTCTGGTAGGGCGCAAGCGTGGCATTCAGCTCATCGACGATGCGCTGATAGCGCGCCACCACCTGCGGAACCTGCACCAGCGCCTTGCGGTCGCCTGCCGGATAGACCACGCCCTTGACCCGTGCCCAGCTCTCCAGGATTGCGAAGTTGGGCGAGATCAGCACGCACGCAAACTTGTGCTTGTCCCCCACCAGCGCGGCGTTGCCGACAAGCAGATGCGCCTTCAGCTTGCCCTCGATTGGCTGCGGCGCGATCATCTTTCCGCCGCTGGTCTTCAGCATCTCCTTCTTGCGGTCAGTGATGGCTAGGAAGCCATCGGCGTCGATCTTGCCGATGTCTCCGGTGCGGAACCACCCATCCTCGGTGAACGCCTCCGACGTATCGTTCGGCTTCTGCCAGTATCCGTGGAAGACCGACGGCCCGCGCACCTCCAGCTCGCCGTCCGGAGCGAAGCGCGCCTGCACATTCGGCAGCACCGCACCCACCGTGCCGATGCGATGCCGCTTCGGCGTATCCAGTGCAATCAGCGGCGAGGTCTCGGTCAACCCATACCCCTCGAAGATGTTGATGCCCACGTCGGCGAACCACCCCGCCGTATCCATGCCCAGCGGCGCGCCGCCCGACACAAACAGCCACACCTGCCCGCCAAACACCGCGCGGATCTTGGAGAAGACCAGCTTCTCCGCCAGCTTCCAACGCAATCCGTCGGGCTGCTTTCCGGCCAGCGTCTCGTCGCGATGCTTCTTGCCCACGCTCAGCGCCCAGTTGAGGATTGCCTTCTTCACCCCGTGCGACTTGCCTTCGACCGCCTGGCGAATCTTCTCGTAGACCCTCGGCACGGCCACAAGGACCGTCGGCCTCACCTGCTTCATCGCCACTGTAATCTGGTTGAAATGCGGACAATGGGCCAGCGTCACATGCTCCAGCATCAGCACATAGTCCAGGTGGCGCGCCGTCACATGCGAGAGCGGCAGAAACGAGATGCAGCAGTCCTGTTCGCTGAACGGAAACTCACGCGACGAATAGCAGAGATTGCTCGCCATATTGCCATGGGTCAGCATCACGCCCTTCGGCTCGCCGGTGGTGCCCGATGTGTATATGATGGTCGCCAGGTCCTCCGGCTGCACCAGTCGCACGCGCGCGTCAAACTCCGCGTCGCGCCCCTGCATCGCCGCCGCACCGGCCAGCAGCTTGCCCATCCATGTCACGGGAATTCCAGAAACCGGCCGCTCAGCATCTTGATTCTGAGATGTGGGTTCATCCATCACCCCTTTATCCATCACCCCTTCATCCATCACGACGATGCGCTCAAGCGCGGGCAGCTCACCCGCCGCGCGCAGCTTCTCCACCTGCTCCCACGAAGAGACCACAGCAACCTTGGCCCCGCAGTCGCGCAGCATGTAGCCCACCTGCTCGGCGGTCAGAGTGGTATACAGCGGCACATCGACCGCACCCAGGGCCAGCACGGCGAAGTCCGTCACCGGCCACTCCCAGCGGTTCTCGCTGAGCAGCGCCACGCGGTCGCCCTTGACGACGCCCCAAGCCGCCAGCCGCGCCGCCAGCGCGCACACACGCCCATACACCTGCGCCGACGAGATCGGCTTCCACTCCCCCTCCACACCCGCGCCCGGGTCCATCCACCGCCATACCATCTTGTCGCTGCGTCCGCCGATCTGTAGAAACGCGTCGTTGATCGTCTTGACATCCACCATGCAAATCCCTCCAGCCTGCGCAGCCCGCAAAATAACCTCATCCAGCCTACTGCACACGAGCTAGCAGCGAACGATCTTTTGCGACGCGATCCCCTTGGTGGCATTGCGTGTGTCCACCACCAGCCGCGACTGGTCCACAATCGCCCTGTAATCGTAACTGGAGTGGTCGGTCATAATCAGCACGCAATCGTACTGCTCCAGATCGACCAGCGGAGTCGAAGTCATATTCAGGTTGTAGTGCCGTCCCCGGCCCACGGTTGGGAAGTAGGGATCGTTGTATAGAACCACCGCGCCCTGCTCGCGCAGCAGTTCGATCACCGTCAACGACGGCGATTCCCTCAGGTCGTCGATGTCCTTCTTGTACGCCATGCCCAGCATCAGGATCCGCGCGCCGTTCATCGCGTTGCTGTGCCGGTTCAGGGCCTGCGCGACAGAGTGCGCCACATGCGCGGGCATTGCCTCATTCACCTCGCCGGCCAGCTCGATGAAGCGCGTGTTGAAGTCGAACTCCCGCGCCTTCCAGCTCAGATAGAACGGGTCGATGGGGATGCAGTGCCCGCCCAACCCCGGCCCGGGATAGAACGGCTGGAAGCCGAACGGCTTGGTCGCCGCCGCGTCGATCACCTCCCAGATGTCCACGCCCATGCGCAGTGAGAGCAGCTTCAGTTCGTTGACCAGCGCGATGTTCACGCAGCGGTAGATATTCTCCAGCAGCTTGGTCATCTCCGCCACGCGCGTCGAAGAAACGCGCACCGCGCGGGTAAATATCCCTTCGTAGAGCGTGGCCGCAAGCTCGGTGGCAATCGCCTCGTGCCCGCCCACCACCTTGGGAATGTCGCGCCGCGCCACGGTGACATTGCCCGGGTCCTCGCGCTCCGGCGAGAAGGCCACATAGAAGACGCCGCGTTCGGCCGCCGCGCCCTTTGCCTGCGCCTTCAGTCCCTGCGTATTGCCCGCCTCCAGCACGGGAATCAGCAGCTCCTCGGTCGTCCCCGGATAGGTTGTGCTCTCCAGCACCACCAACTGCCCCTCGCGAATCCACGGCGCCGCGGCTTTTGCCGTGTTCTCCACAAAGCTCAGGTCCGGCTCGTGATGCGCATTCAGCGGCGTGGGAACGCACATAATAATCGCGTCCTGCTCCGACAGACATGCAAACTCCGTCGTCGCGCTAAAGCCCTTCTGTCGCGCGCCTTGAATCTCCTCGGCGGGAATGCGGAAGATGTAAGACCGCCCGGCTTCGAGGTCGTCCACTTTTTTTGCGTCGATGTCGAATCCAGTCACTTTAAATCCCGCCTCCGCGAGCAGCAGCGAAAGCGGCAGCCCGACGTATCCCAGTCCGATCACTCCGATCCGGGCCGTGCGCGCCTCCAGGCGCGCGAGACGCTCCCGGGCAGTCCGCGGCAGAACGACTTGGCCGGTCTTCGGCTTACTGAACTTCGGTTTAGCGGACGTTGGTTGGCTGGGTTTTAACATGCTCCCGATTATCGCATCCGGCCCTTCGCCTGCAGCGGATATTTCGCTCGGTCCGAATTCACGCTGCCCGAAGCTGAAACTCCTATAAAATTCGACCAGCCGCAAAGACTGTTTCGCTGCGCCTGAAGAGCCCTCCAAGCAGGCTGTCGAATCGAAGGAACATGCCACCGCCTCCGCAGAAAATCATCTCCGTCAACCTCGATCTTCTGCGCGCGCTCGCGGTCCTTGCGGTCTTCTTCGCCCATCTCAGCGACGTGCTGCACAATCGCAGCTTCGGCAGCCTCGGACGCTTCGGCGTCGTCCTCTTCTTCGTCCATACCAGTCTCGTTCTGATGTCTTCGCTCCAGCGGCTGGACAGGCCGGAGGAGAACTCCAGCGCGCTGGCCTTCGCCTTCTGGGTCCGCCGCTTCTTCCGCATCTATCCGCTGGCCGTGCTCTTCGTCGTCCTTGTCCCGCTCTTCCGCATCCCCTCCGATCCCGGCCTGCCGTACGCCTGGATCGGCCTCAAGGCATTCCTCTCCAACCTCGCGCTCACCCAGAACCTCACCTACAGCACAAACATTCTCAGCCCTCTGTGGAGCCTCCCCCTCGAAGTGCAGATGTATCTCCTGCTGCCCTTCGCCTACTTTGCAATCCGCGGCGACCCGCGCTTCCGCTCGCTTGCGCTGTGGGCTCTTTCGGTCGTTCTCGCGCTCACCGTGCCGCGCATCTCCGAGCGGCTCGATGTCTTCCGCTACGCCCCATGCTTTACCTCGGGCATCGTTGCCTTCGATCTCGTCCGCAGCCAACGCTGGCGCTGGAAGCTCCCCGCATGGACGTGGCCGGTCGGCGTCCTTGCCGTCATCGCGCTCTTCGGCCCGCACGACAACATCCCCCTGCCCGCCAAGATCGTCCGCGCATGGATCTGCTCGCTGCTTCTCGCCGTCCTCTACGCCAACACCCGTGAGGGCCGGCACGATTGGATGCACCACATCTTCCACTGGATCGCCGAGCACTCCTACGGCATCTACCTTAGCCACATCGTAGTCTTGTGGATTGTCTTTTTCCGGATGGCGAACTTCCCTCCATGGACGCAGGCCGCAGCCCTCATCGCAGGCTCCATCGGCATTCCGGCGCTGCTCTATGTCACCATAGAAAAGCCCCTGGTCCTGGCCGGCGCCCACGTCGCAAGACGCCTCCTCCGCCACTCCATCGTCGGCCAGCAGCACCAGCCAACTTAGCGACTACCATCAATATTTACTGGCTTCACAATATTTTTTTAGTTTCGCGATAATGTTTATTCTGACGCTCAGGAATTAATGGTAAGTGGAGGATCGATGGCCCGTTACTTAATCACCGGAATCGCAGGCTTTATCGGCTCGACCCTGGCCCACACGCTGGTGGAGCAAGGACACGAGGTGCGCGGCATCGACAACCTCTCCACCGGAACTCTCGACAACCTGGCCGGCATCCGCGACAAGATCGACTTCCAGCAGATGGACCTGCAGGACGTCGCCGGGATGAAATCCGCCTGCGAGGGCATCGACTTCGTCCTGCACCAAGGAGCGCTGGCCAGCGTTCCCCGCTCGGTCAAAGACCCGCTCACCTCGCATCAGTCCAACATCAACGGCACGTTGAACCTGCTGCTTGCCGCGCGCGACGCCAAGGTTCGCCGCATCGTCTACGCAGCCTCGTCCTCGGCCTACGGCGACCAGCCCACCCAACCCAAACAGGAAGACATGTTGCCTCTTCCGCTCTCGCCCTACGCCGTGCAGAAGCTCGCCTGCGAGTACTACATCCAGGCCTTCTACCGCGCGTATGGACTGGAAGGAATCTGCCTGCGTTACTTCAACATCTTCGGCCCGCGCCAAGCGGCGGACTCGCCCTACTCCGGTGTCATCGCCAAGTTCACCACGCAGATGATGGACGGCGTCACTCCGACGATCTTCGGCGACGGCCTCACCAGCCGCGACTTCAACTACATCGACAACGCGGTCAGCGCCAACCTGCTGGCCTCGACCGCGCCCAGCTCCGTCGCCACCGGTCGCGTCTTCAACATCGGAACGGGAACAAGCCACACGCTCAACCAGGTCTACGCCGCTATCGCAGGCCAGCTCGGATTTACCGCCAAACCCATCTATGGCCCGCCGCGCGCTGGCGACATCCGGCACTCGCTGGCCGACATCAGTCGCGCGTCCAAGGAGCTGGGCTACCAACCCAAGGTCCACTGCTTCGACGGCCTGCAAAAGACCGTCGCCTGGTACCTCGCCGGGAAAGAGAAGAAAGCCGCGCTCTGACTCAACAGCGCCGCGCCCGCCCTCACCCCAGCTTGGCCAGCTCGTTGCTTGCATCCCTCGACGTTTTGCTGTTGGGCGCAAGCGCCGCGGCCTTCTTCAGATGAAGTACGGCGTCGCTCTTGTCGTTCATCTTGCTGTAAGTCATGCCCAGGTGGAGATGCATGGAAGCGTTGTCCGGCGCCGAACGCAGCGCCTCCTCCAGCAGGTCGCGCGCAGCATAATAATTCCCCTTGTAGTAGTAGACCCAGGCCAGCGTGTCGGCGGTATTTGGCGAGTCTGGCATGGCGCGCCGCGTGGCCTGCGCCAGGGTCAGCGCCACATCCACGTTCCCGCCGTTCTCCACGATCAGATACGCCAGGTTGTTGGACGCAACCGCATTGTTGGGGTCGATCTGCAGCGCCTTCTTGTATGCCTCCATCGCCGTCGAGACGTCGCCCTTGGCCTCCTGCAACGATCCCACCATCTGCCACGCATGGGCGTCGTTGGGGTGCGAACCTGTCCACCCCTGCCAGGTTGCGATCGCGGGATCGATGCCTTTCAGGGCGACCTCGGCCTGGGTATAGATGTCCACCGCGGCGATGCTTGACGGGCTCAACTGCATCGCCTTCTGCGAACTGGCCAACGCGCCCTTGAAGTCCTTGGTCTGCAATTGAACGGCGGCAAGCTCGGAGTAGAAGTTGCCGTTCCCCGGCTCCTTTGCAATCTGCGCCTCCACCCGCGACAGGGCCTTGGCCGGCTGCTTCTGCTTGATGTCGTAGGACGCCAGCATCCCCAGCGCGCGGTCGGAGTTCGGGTCCTTGTCCAGCGCCTTCTGCAGCATCGCCTCGCCCTCGGGGACATGCCCCTGGGCAAAACGGATCTGGCCAAGCACCAGGTACGCCGCGGCGTTATCCGGATTTGCCTTCAACACCGCCTGTAGGTCCGCCTCCGCCTTGTCGTACTCCTTGCGGCTGGCCTCCGCCGTCCCTCGCCATAGATAGGCCATGGCATAATTCGGGTGCTCTTGGATGGTCTTGTCCGCCACCTCCGAGAGCATGCTTGCGTCGTTGCGCTGGACCGCGATCTGCGCCAGACCGCTGGCGGCATCCAGGTTGCCGGGATTGAGCTTCGCAACCTCGCGCAGGCTGGTCTCGGCGGTCGCATAGTCTCCCTTGCGCACCGCCACCTGGGAGAGCAGCAGTTGAATCTGCACGTCGTTCGGGTTGTCCTTCGCCGCCTTCTTCAGCAACGAGATTGCGTCGTCGATCTTGCCGGTGTTCACCAACAGCAGCGCATTCAGCGTCTGCACCTGGGGATTGCCGGCATAGGTCTTGCTCAGCACAGCGGCCACCGACGTCGCCTGGGCATAGTTCTTCCTGTCGAACAGAACGCGCGCGTAGGTGATCTTGATGGCGAAGCTCTTGGGATACTTCGAGGTCAGCTCCGCAAACGCAGCCTCGCCGCGGTCCAACTGCTGCGTCTTTGCGTAGTAGTCGCGCAGCAGCGTCGATGCCTCTTCGCTCTCGGGAAGATTGACCACCGCCTGATGCAGCGTCTGCTCCGCCTTGTCCTTGTTGCCCTCGCGGAAGTACAGCCCGGCCAGCGCGGCGCGCGCCCGCAGGTTGTCCGGGGCAATCGCGACCGCCGCCGCGTACTGCTGCTCCGCGCCCTGCATATCGCCCTTCTTCTCCATCAGCGCCGCCATCACAAGATGCGGCGTCGCGTCCTTCGGGTCCAGCGATGCCGCCTTGCCCAGCTCCTCTTCCGCCGAAGCCTCGTTGGCCGGGTCCGCCGTCAGCAACAGAGCCGCCGCGGTATGGAAGCTCGCGCGGTTGGGATCGAGCTGCAAGGCCCGCTGGATCTGCCGGAGCGCATCCGAGTTGTTGCCCCTGCGCTGCGCCACTCCAGCCAGCAATGCATAGGCGTCCGCGGCGTTCGGGTTGATCGCCAACACCGCGTTGGCCTGCGCCTCCGCGCGGTCGGTGGCGCGTCCATCCAGCAGCAGGTTCCCCAGGTCAATGCGCGCCTGCAGGTTCCCCGGACTCACCTGCACCGTCTTCATCAGCTCGGTGTAGGCCAGCATCGGGGTGTTCATCTTCATGTACGTCTTGGCCATCTCGTAGTGCGCGTCGCCAAAGTTCTTGTCCACCTTCAGCGCATTCAGGAACTGCAGCGCGGCCTCTTTGTACTTGCCGGCGGCCTCATACCTCTTGCCGCTCTCCAGGTACTTCTGCTTGCGCACATTCGGGTCGCGGCTGCATCCGGCGGTCAAGACCAGAGCAAGCGATACCATCACCGCCGCGGCCCAGGCAACCTGCACTTTACGTAGTTTAAACATTGGCGAATTCCTCATCTTCTCTTGCCGTTTCCTTCAATTCTTCTCTTCCCTGCCGTCTCTTGCAATCCTTCTCAACCAGCCGGCGGCCTGCGAGTACCGCAGGCGGAGCCTCGGCCGCCTCAATTCGGGATATAGGCCGGCAACAGCGGCTCAATCTGCTCGGCAAACTTCATCACGCGCGCGCGCGCCTGCAGCCTGTCCTCGCCCGGCTCGACGGGCGTGATGACGCGGACCAGGGCCGCGTCGGTGCGTCCGTAGCGGATCGAGTCGGCAATCGTAAACAACTTCGCCGTATAGTCGCCCGCGATGACGCGCCCATGCATCTGGTACCAGTACAGGACCTCCTGCGTCGAAGTCCCATTGGAGATCAGAAACTCCTTCACCTGGTATTTTTTGCCTGCGGCGTTGGTCAACGACGTAATCCACGACGACTCGAAGTTCCATCCCGCGCCGGGCAGGCAGTTCTGCGGCGAGTGGATCGACTGCCCTGTCCGCTGTGTGGGGAAGTACCCGATAAAGAGCCCGATCGACGCGCGACCGTCTATGCCAGCGTTCTCCGGCAAAGCGCTGCCCTCGATCGGAGGCTGCGGATGGTACACCCGGTTCAGGAACTCCCCCTTGCCCAGGGTCTGCAATACATCCGCATCCATCACGATCTCGGTCGCGGTTCGCGTCCCAACCGTCATCGGAAACTCGCTCAGCGGCCTGCTCGGCGGTACCCAGTCCACATCTCCACGCAGGTGCAGCAGCAGCGCCGCCGCCGCCATCAGCAGCACCACAACCCAGAATCGGGAAGACCAGGGCCGCGCGCTTCTCATGCCGTGCGCCTTCCTTTCTCCGCCACCAGCGCCATCGCGCGATGCACCAGATAGAGACACCCCAGCGAGATCAGGAACATCAGCCAGCCGGAGAACTCGTGGAAGAAGCCCATCGCCTTCTCCGGGTCCCAGTACTGCACGCACAGCCCGGTGCCGAAGATGCGCGCCCCATTGGCCGCCACCGCAATGGGAACGCTGGCCAGCGCCAGCGCCACGCGCCGCCACATCTTGCGCTCCAGAAAATAGCCGTAGATCACCGCGACCGTGAACAGGCTCATCAGCGAACGGATGCCGCTGCACGCCTCGGCCACCTCCAACTGCATGGCCGGTAACTGGATCACATTGCCCTCGCGCAACACCGGGACACCGGCCAGAGGAAGCAGCGCGCTGGCCAGCCGCGAAGCCAGAATCTGCAGCGGAAACGTAATCTGATTGAAGAGAATTGTCGGTAGAGGGATCGCCAACAGAAGCACAAACAGAACAAACTTCACCCGGCCCAGCATGGCTCGGCCCAGCAGCGTCCACACCAGCCCCGCCAGCAGCAGCACAAATGAGGTCCGCTGCAGAAAGAGGTCCGCGCCGAAGACGCCCAGCAACAGCACAAACAGACCCAGCACGACCAGCCACGCGCCCGCCCAACTGGGCGCAATCGCCGTGCCGCGAATTTCTCGCCGATTGTCCCATAACAGGAAGGCCGCAAAAAACGGAATCAGAAACCCGTGCGAAAAGTCCGGCAGCTCATACCAGTCCGTCACCAGCTTCACCGCGACGCCGTGGTAGAGCGCCGCCAGCAGCGCGACCATCAGCAGCGCCGCGGCCACAAGCGATAGCGGCCCGCTCGCAGCAAGGGCGGGTGGCATCGCAGCATCGGAGGTCGTTTGCATCGGGTTCGACTTCACGCGCACCACCAGAACCACTCCCAGAACCGGGCCCGGAACCAAGCACAGAAACAGGCACAGAAACCAAGTACAGAAACAAAGCACAGCAATTCGCAGGCCCATCGGATTATCGCATGCAAAAGGTACCTTCGCGGTCTACGTCTTTTGAGGTACATGGGTGCGCAATGCCGTAAAACAGCGCTCCAGTAGAGTATAAAATTGACGCGTGTGCGCTGTGCGGCTCTCGGCCCCTTCAAGAAGAGCCGCAGGCTGTTAGCGTCCCAAACAGGCGGTTTGCCATGGAACTCTGTTCACAAGGAAAGAGCCGGGAGGGTGCGATCTTCGGTCCCCCATGCAAGTCACGAAGCCGGGTCCAGCCGGCTGCATCCCGCGTCACGGACGAACCGGCAAGAATCATGACCTCTCTGCGCCGCACTCTTCTTTCAATCTGCCTGCTTCCGGCCCTCGCCGCCAGCCTCGCCCAGCAGACGCCCGTCAAGCCCGCGCCCGGCGCAAAACCAGCCGCCGCGCCCGCCATCAACCACCCCGCCACATCATCCTCCAACGCGCGCCCCGCTCCCGCCGCCCACTCCGCCAACGTCACTGCCAACTACATCATCGGAGCGGAAGACACCCTGCAGATCACGGTCTGGCAGGAGCCCAACCTCTCCACCCCCGCCCTCCCCGTGCGCCCCGATGGAAAGATCTCGCTCCCCCTGGTCGGCGATATCACCGCCGCCGGATTCACCCCCATGCAGTTGGCTGCGGACATCGGCAACCGCCTCAAGCAGTACGTCACCGATCCGGAGGTTGACGTCACCGTGCTCGCCGTCAACAGCAAGCGCGTCTACCTGATCGGCGAGGTCATGCACGTTGGCCCGCTTGCCATCACGCCGGGAATGACCGTTCTGCAGGCCATCGCCACCGCCGGCGGTCTCACCCCCTACGCCAACAAGAAGCACATCTACATCCTGCGCGGCGACAGGCAGCAGAAGATCCCCTTCGACTACACGCTGGCCGTCAAGAAGGGAGACATGCAGGGCGTCTCGCTCGTTCCCGGAGACACCATCGTGGTCCCATGATCAAGTCCTCCCACGTCACATCCCAGATCGCCCTCGCCCAACCCGACTCCACTCTTGGTTCGGCCCATCCATACAATGATTTGGGTGCCCCATCCATTCCGCGTTCTCTGCGGAATGGGTGGGAGCCAGAGTCAAAGTCTTCTCGCGGGATCAAGCCTTTGCTCCTCGCCCTGCTTCTGCTTCTGCCGCTCACGGTGCATCGCGCCCTGGCCCAGGCGCTGCCTGCGGCCTCGCCCATCTCCACCGGCTTCTCCCTGCCCAGCGTCGCGGGCACCATGCAGTACGCCGTCAGCGCCTCCCAGAGCGTCTCCTCAAACTACTTCGGCGACAGCGGCATCGCCTCCTCCACCAACCTCAACGGAGACCTCGCCTTCATCACCAGCAGTTCGCGCGACCCCTCCAGCGTGGTCTTCAGCGGCGGACGTTCGTGGAGCAACTCAGGCCAGCCCTCCTACAACTACCTCAACCTCTCGCTCTCACAGGCGTTCCAGGTGCAGCGCTGGATATTCTCCCTCTCCGACGCCGTCAACTACCTCCCGCAGACCGCCTCCACCGGCCTCTCCGGCATCCCCGGCACAGGCGATCTCGGCGTCAACCCCGTGCAGACAGGCCCCACTTCCGGTCAACCGGGTTCCACTCCCGCGCCGACGGCTGCCAATCCCGGCCAGGGAGTGCTCTCCGGTTTTTCCACCCGCGTCGACAACACCAGCTCCCTCAGCCTCGCGCGCCAGATCACCGGCAAGACCGCGTTCAACGCCTCCGGCTCCTACTCCCTCACGCGCTTCCTCAGCAACTCCGGCAGCTCCACCGTCCCCAGCAGCCCCGGCCTGAACACGGACGGCGACTCCGTCGGTGCCAGCCTCAGCCATCGCATCGACGCGCTCAACTCGCTGGCTGGAAACTTCGCCTACTCGCGCAACACCTACTCCGGCTCGGGCCCCGGCATCCTTCAGCCCGGCTTCTCCAGCCAGACCGCCAGCCTGCAGTTGAGCCATCAGTTCACCCGCAAGCTCTCCACCAGCCTCGCCGCCGGCCCGCAGTGGACCAGCATCGACTCGCCGGGCCTCACGCCCGCGCTCAGCCTCTTCGCCAACCTCTCGGCCACATTCACGGGAAAGTTCTCCCAGGCCACGCTCGCCTATTCGCGCAGCAGCAACAGCGGCTTCGGCGTGGTCGGCGGGGCCATCTCCAACTCCGTCACCTTCTCCACCGGCCGCACCTTCGACCGCGTCTGGATGGTCGCGCTCACCGCAGCCTACACCCAGACCTCGAACCTGCCCTTGGCCGCCACCCTCCCCTTCACCTTCCACACCACCGTCGCAGGCGTGCAGGTCTCGCGCGCCCTGGCCCGCACTCTCTCCGCCTACGCCAGCTACACTTTGCAAAAGCAGTCCAACCAGGGCACGGGCGCCGCCGTCGATCTCTTCAGCGGCCTCTCCAATGTGGCCGGCTTTGGACTCACCTTCTCGCCATCCGCGGTCCGTCTTGGCGGTCACTCGTAAGGAGAATGAAATGCTTGGCCATCGCGCACTGAACGTCGAAGATTATCTGGCAATCCTCAAGCGCCACTGGTGGCTCATCGCTATTCCCACGTTTATTCTTCCGGTGCTGGCTGTCGTCGCCACCCTGTATATCCCTCCGCAGTATATCTCCCAGACCCTCGTCCTCATCGACCAGCAGAAGGTCCCGGAAAACTTTGTTCCCTCGGTCGTCACTGAAGACATCAACAGCCGCCTGGCCTCCATGAAGGAGCAGATCCTCAGCCGCTCCAGCATTCAGCCCATCATCGAGAAGTTCAACCTCTACGACGATCAGCACCTCTCCATGGACGACCGCATCACGCTGGCGCGCAAGAGCATCGACATCCAGCCCATCACAAGCGAGATCTCCCGCTCCAACGGGCTCCCCGGCTTCAAGATCTACTTCACCGCCAGAGACGCGCACACCGCGCAGGAGGTATGCGCGGAGATCACCACGCTCTTCACCGGGGCCAATCTCCGCTCGCGCTCCGAGGCCGCCGAGGGCACCACCGACTTCCTCAAGGAGCAGCTCGACAGCGCCAAGCGCACCCTCGACGACCAGGATGCAAAGCTAGCCGCCTTCCAGCGCGAGCACTTCGGAATGCTGCCCGAGGATGAGGCCAACAACATCAACATCCTCAGCACCCTCAACACCCAACTCGACGCATCCACCCAGGCCCTCAGCCGCATGGAGCAGGACAAGTCCTACATGGAGACGATGCTCGCCCAGCAGGCCGCGTCCTCTCCCGGCGCAGCCTCTCCGCAGACCGACGAGAAGGAGCTGCAGGACCTGCTGGCGCAGCAGACCAACCTTACCTCCCGCTACTCCGCGAGCTACCCCGACGTCATCTCCATCAACCGCAAGATCGCCGACCTGCGGCGCAAGATGGCGCAGTCGCCCGCCGCTCCATCCTCCATCGTCGCGGCTGGCAAGAACGACTCCGCGGCTGCGCAGGACCTGCGCGCGCGCATCCGCGCCGCAGACATCGGAATCCAGGCCAAGCGCGCCGAACAGGCGCAGCTCAACAAGCAGATCCGCTCCTACCAGGGGCGCATCCAGTCCAGCCCGCAGGTGGAGGCGGAGTTCAAGGAGCTGACCCGGGACACCCAGACCTCGCAGGCCTTGTACGATAGTGATCTGACCAAGCTCAACCAGTCCCAGATGGCCACCGATCTCGAGCACCGCCAGGAAGGAGAGACATTCAGCCTGCTGGACGAGGCCAATCTCCCCGATAGCCCCACCTATCCCAAGCGCAGGGTCTTCGCCTCCGGAGGTCTCGGCGCCGGTCTTATCCTCGGCCTGCTGCTCACCGCCCTGCTGGAGTACCGCGACACCGCGCTGCGCAGCGAGCGCGACGTCTGGGCCTTCACCAAACTTCCCACTCTGGCCGTCATCGCCTGGTCGGGCGAGGTGGCAGACCGCAAGCCCGGCAAGTTCGCCCGCCTGAAGCGGCTCTTCAGTCGCAAGCCAAAGGAACCGGTCGCGGAAGCCCACCGATAACCATGTATAAGAGCTTCTTCCATCTCGACAGCACGCCGTTTGCCGACAGCCCCGATCCGCGCTTCCTGGTGCGGACGCCGCACGCCCGTGAGGCCCTCGCCACGCTGGAGTACGGCATCAGCGCGCACAAAGGCTTCATCGTCCTCACCGGCGAGGTGGGCACCGGCAAGACCACATTGCTGCGCAGCGCGCTCGCCTCCTTTGAACCCGGCCGCGTCCTCAGCTCCTTCGTCTTCAACCCGCGCCTGGAGGTCCTTGACTTCTTCGAGTTCATCCTGTCCGACTTTGGCATCGTCCCCCAGTCACGCACCAAGAGCGGAATGCTCATCCAGCTCAATCGCTGGCTCATCGAGCGTTTCCGCCACGACGAGACCTCGGTCATCGTCATCGACGAGGCGCAGAACCTCACCTGGGAGCAGCTCGAAGAGGTCCGCCTGCTCACCAACCTGGAGACACCAACGCGCAAGCTGGTGCAGATCGTCCTCTCCGGCCAGCCCGAACTGGAAGAGAAGCTTACCGCGCCCGACCTGCGCCAACTGCGCCAGCGCATCTCCCTCTGGGCGCGCACCTACGCCATCGCCGCCGACGAGACCTCCGAGTACATCCGTCAGCGCCTGCTCGTCGCCGGCTCCTCCGACCCCATCTTCCTTCCGGACGCCGTCGCCGCCATCCATCGCGCAAGCTGCGGAATCCCGCGCATCATCAACCTCATCTGCGAGCAGGCCCTCATCCTGGCCTACGTCGAGCAACTCCATCAGGTCCCCGCCGCGCTCATCCACGCCGTGGTGCGCGACCTCGACATCGACCCGCAGTCCTTCACGGTCTCCTCCTCTCGCTTCGGAACTCCCACAGACCGCACGCCCGCTTCGCTCGATCGCCGGCGACGCGAGGAAGGAGGCGACGAGAGATGAGCAAGATCTACGAAGCCATGCGCCGCGCAGCTCTGGAGTCTGCCAACCGCCCCGCCGCCAAACCCGCTGCGGCAGCGCCACCCGCCGAGCCAGTCCTCACCGCCGCACCAACTTCCGTTGCCGCTGAACCCGTACCCGTCGAAGAGCCCCTTCCCTTCGCGCAGATCCCCGCCGCGCAAATCCCCGTTGCCATTGAGCCCGCGCGCGCGGCACAATCCGCCGTATCCATTCCCGTCGCGCAGATCCCCGTTGCCGCGCCAGTTCTCGTTGCCGCGCCAATCCCATCTCCCATTCCTGTTGCCGCGCCAATCGCCGAAACCAGGGCCGCCGCCGCTCCAATCGTCGCCGCCGCGTTTGATGCCGACTCCCCGCTCGACCTCGACAACATCCCCCAGGTCGCCTGGCTCCCCTCGCTGCATCAGCTCCCAGCGCTGGAACAGCGCGGCGCCGCGGTGGAGCAGTTCCGCAGCCTGCGCTCGCGCATGCAGGAGTTCCGCGACCTGAACACGCTCAAGTCCATCCTCGTCTCCAGCGGACTGCCGCAGGAGGGCAAGAGCTTCGTCGCCGCCAACCTCGCCATCTCGTTCGCCCGCCACAAGGCCGCCCGCGTGCTGCTGATCGACGGCGACATGCGCCGCTCCTCGCTGCACAAGCTGCTGGGCGCGCCTCCGGGCCCCGGCCTCACCGAGTATCTCGCCGGCAAAGCCTCGCTCACCCAGATCATGCAGCGCCCCATGCCCGGCGACGCCGGCCATCCCCTGCCCGCGGGCCTCGCCTCGCTGATCTTCATCCCCGGCGGCATCGCCAGCGACAAGGCAGCCGACCTCTCCGGCAATCGCCGCTTCGTCCGCCTCATCGCCGAGGCCGCGCCCCACTTCGACTGGATCGTCGTCGACTCCTCGCCCGTCAACCTTGTCTCCGACGGCGTCAACCTCGCCCGCTCCTGCGATGGAGTGCTGCTGATCGCCCGCGGAGGCACCACTAAATACCAGGTCGCCCAGCGCGCCCTCGCCGAACTCAAGGCCTCCAAGGTCCTTGGCCTGGTCCTCAACGCCGTCGAGGACACTCCCCTGACCGGGGGATACTATGGCTACGACGGATACGACAAGATTGAAGAATAACCAGGGACGCCTCAGTTAATGATTCGCTTCTTGAACGTCTACTACCCCACGCGCACCATCATTCTCCTGCTGGCGGAGGCGTGCGCGGTCTGCGGCTGCTTTCTGGCCGCCACCTGGATCATGCTCGGCCCCGACGCCTTCATCGCGCTGGAGTACCAGCAGGGCCTGCTCAAGATCGCACTCATCACCCTGCTCACCCTGGTCCTCTCCTACTACTTCGACCTCTACGAGCCGCGCATCCTCTCTGCCCGCCAGCAGATCTACTTCCGCATCCTTCTGGTGATCGGCTTCGATTGCTTCCTCCTCTCCGCCTTCCTCTACTTCGATCCCGAAGTTCTGATCGGCCCCTTTGTCTATACCCTCGGCTTCGCCCTGCTCACCCCCACGCTGATCCTGCTGCGCAGGGGATACGAGTGGGTCGGCGCGCAGAAGCTCTTCCGCGAGCGAGTCTACGTCCTGGGCTCCGGGGAGTACGCGCGCTCCATCGTCGAGGCCATTCGCTCCAACCCCGACATGGGCATGGAGGTCGTCTTCTGGGAGGACGTCCAGCTCGAACCCTCCCAGCGCAAGCAGCTCTGGATCTCCGTTCTCGCCCGCATCGCCAAGGCCGATCCACCGGTGCACCGCATCGTCGTCGCCATGGAGGTGCAGCGCGGAGAGCTGCCCGTCCAGGAGCTTCTGCTGCTGCGCTTCCGCGGCATCGAAGTCGAGGAGGACCACACCCTGCGCGAGCGCCTCTACGGCAAGATCCAGCTCGATGGCCTGCGTCCCTCCAGCTTCCTCTACAGCGAAGGCTTCCACCTGCCGCCCTCGTTGCAGTTCACCCGCCAGTTGGTCAGCCTCTCCGCCGCGGCCCTCGGGCTTCTCCTCTTCCTGCCCTTCTTCCCCTTCGTCGCGCTGGCCGTCAAGCTCTCCTCCCGTGGCCCGCTCTTCTTCCGCCAGGACCGCGTTGGCATGGGAGGACGCATCTTTCAGGTCGTCAAGTTCCGCACCATGTTCACCGACGCCGAAGCCCACGGCGCAAAGTGGGCCACCAAGGACGACCCGCGCGTCACCAGGGTCGGCTCCTTCCTGCGTAAGACGCGCATCGACGAACTCCCCCAGATCTGGAACGTCCTCTGCGGAGACATGGGCTTCGTCGGCCCGCGCCCCGAGCGCCCCGAGTTCGTTCGATGGCTCACTGACGAGCTTCCCTTCTACTACCTGCGCACCCTCATTCGCCCCGGCCTCACCGGATGGGCCCAGGTCCGCTACGGCTACGGCGCAACCCTCGCCGAAACCAAGGAAAAGCTGGAGTACGACCTCTACTACATCAAGCACATGTCGCTCGGCCTAGACCTGCTCATCATGTTCGAGACCATCAAGACCATCCTGCTCCGCCGCGGCGCACAATAGCCCCACCAACAGATAAGCTGTCATCCTGAGCGGAGTTTGGCGCGCACTTGCGCCAAACGGAGTCGAAGGACCCCGAGGAAGCTCGTCCCTCCACTACAGATCGGTCCTTTCTCCCGCAAAACCCCGTTCTTATCGGGGAAGCTCGCAGCGCAAAAAGAAAGACACAGCCCAAAGGGCCGTGTCTCTTGTCGAATCTTACAAAGCTGAACTTACTTCCCAGCCTTCTCCCGCGCGGCCTTTGCGCTCTCCAGCGCGGCCTTCGCCGTGCCCACCAGGCTGGTAAAGCCCACCGCGTCGTGCGCTGCGATCTCCGCCAGGATCTTGCGGTCCAGCGCATTGCCCGCCAGCTTCAACCCGTTGACAAACGTCGAGTAGCTGATCTCGTTCGCGTGGCACGCCGCGTTGATGCGCACGATCCACAGCGCGCGGTACTGCCGCTTCTTCTGTTTGCGCCCGGTGTAGGCGAACTTCAGGCTGCGCTCCACGGCCTCCTGCGCCGCCTGGTACAGCTTGGATTTTGTCAGGAAGTAGCCACTCGCGCGCTTCAGAATCTTCTTGCGCCGGTCGCTGCGTTTTGTACTCCGTTTTACACGGGGCATGGTCGTTCTCCTTTTTGCGTACTTCGCGGCGCAAAGCGCCATCTTGGTTACGCCCGGCTGGAGGAAAGGGTTCCTCTTCACACAGGCTATGCAACTCCAGGTCTCGGTGGGTCTGCTTGCGCAAAACCCAGGGGCCGTAACGCATTGACTGGCCCTTTGCCTTGGATTCCGTCTCCGTAGCCGGTTCTATCCGGTTCCGTCCTCGGCTTCCGCGGCGGCTCGACTTGAAAGACTCAGTGAAACTCGCGCCCCAATCCTCAGGCGTAGGGAAGCATCCGTGCAATCTTCGGCGTGTCCGCCTTGGAGACCAGAACAGATTGGCCGAGGTGGCGCTTGCTCTTGGTGGCCTTCGAGGTGAGGATGTGGCGCGTCTTCGACTGCCCGCGCTTGAACAGGCCGGACGCGGTCTTGGTGAAGCGCTTCGCAGCGCCCGAATGGGTCTTCAACTTTGGCATTGTGTTTCCTTGGCGTTTCTGGACAACCCTCCAAGTGTAGCCGATTCCGCGCCGGAATGATAGCTCTTCGCCCGTCTGGTAGTGTCCTAACTCTGCGTTGCTGTTACTTCTGCCGAGTGCATGACCCCTTGCGCGTGACCCCGGCGATGTAGCGGGATCACGGATCAGCCTGGGAACTTGCGGAATTGCTGCAAAAGCTTTTCATGGAGTAGCATCGGGAACATAGAAAACCCCATGCCCGATCCAAACGCATCCCCAAGCATCACCCGCGAACAAGCCATCCTCATCGCCAGCCGTCTCTTCGCCTGCTACCTGCTCTTCTGGGTCTTCAGCGACATCATCGCACTGCCTCGCGAAATCCTGACGATTTCTCACGAACTGCAAGGACCTTCCTCTCTCGGATTTAGTACGTTGAGTGCCTTCAAGGCCTCTTACTATGCGCGGACCTACATTCTCGGTCTCGCAGCCAACATCCTCCAGATCGCCCTCTGGTTCGTAGCCGCCGGATGGTTCTACCGCTGCGGCCCGCGCATCCGGAGCTTATTCGCCGCAGGGGCCAAATAAACCTCCCTTATGGCCATCAACGCAGAGTTAGGACTCTACCGCCCGTCTGCGCACTCCGCGACACACCCTCGCTCGCCCGCCTGAACCCATCTCTTCGACGAGTTACGCAAGCCATGTACTTTCAAGATCATCCAAGTTGAAAATTAATTGCGATCCATTTCACCGCAGCGTAAGGTAATGGAAGAATCCGTCCGCCGCCACGACAAGCTCTTCACAGATCCAATGAAACAAGCTCCAAGGAGAACACCGTGACTCTGAACCGCTTTCTTCCCATCGCTGCACTCTGCCTGCTCACCCTGGCGATCGGATGCGGCCAAACCCAGCAGACAGGGCCCGCCTTCACCCTCTATGCGGTGCAGAACAGCGGCGTGGCGGGCAGCAGCGTGATCGAGCTGCCGCTGCTCAACGGCCAGACGTCGCAGACAAGCGTCACTCCATCCAACACCATCTCCAGCCCATCGCAGACCTCCTTCCAGGCGCTGGCCGTCGATACCGCGGGCAATCTCTACATCTCCGCCAGTAACGCAACCACCACCCCCGCGATCTACGAGATCCTTGTCTACGCGCCCGCCGCCATCGGCTCCGCCACACCCACGAGCACCGTTACCAGCGCCAGCCTCACCACGCCGGCAACCTCCATTGCCGTCGATGCCACCGGCGAGGTCTATGCGCTCACCGGCAACTCGATCAGCGTCTTCGCCGCATCCGCCACCGGAACATCAACCCCGGTGCGGCTCATCACCGGCAGCCTCACCCTGCTCAACTCCCCCAGCTCCATCGCCGTGGACAGCGCGCAGAACATCTACGTCGCCAACACCAACGGCAACAACGTCCTGGTCTTCTCCTCCACGGCCACCGGCAACGTCGCGCCAGCCGGCATCCTCTCCGGCGCGGCCACCGGGATCGGCACGCCGCTCGGCGTGGCGCTCGACTCCGCCGGAGACATCTACGTCGCGTCGTTAAACCAGCCCAGCAACTCCTATCTGGTCCTCGAGTTCGCGCCCGGCGCCACCGGCAATGCCGTCCCCACCCGCATGCTGACCTCCGTAGCATCCGACACGCTCGCCGGCCTGGCGGTCGATGCCCTCGACAATATCTACGTCTTCACCCAGGCCCCCACGACCAACCAACTGGCCGTCGCTATCTTCACCCCGGACGAGTCCGGCAGCACCGCCCCCGCCGAGTCCATCACCGCGACCTCATGGACCGCCTCCAACTACGGCCAGATCGCCGTCCGCTAGTCTCCTGTCTCTAAAGTTCGCTTCATCGTTGTCATCCTGAGCGGAGTTTGGCGCGCACTTGCGCCAAACGGAGTCGAAGGACCCCGACGAAGCTCGCACCACCCCTACCGCCCGAACCTTTCTCCCCACGCTGCCGAGTGCCCCACGGAACAAACCCATAACAGCCCCTTGGAACCGCGCCTGAGACTGCGCTCCGTCGCGCCATTAATCCCCTCGTTTTGCACCGAATTCCACCCCTAAAACCACCCCCGGAAACGTGCTATAATCAAAGAGGTAACAGAAGGCGTTATTTCGCTGAAAACATTGATTTGGCGCGCCTTTTCTGATCTCTTCGGGCCAACTTCCAGCCCACGTTTCTAGTCCCTGTTTTTTGCGGCCGCCTCACCGCCGCATGGAGTGTGAATGGCATCGACCGTAATCAGCCCTGGGCCTGAACTGACAGCTCAAAATCAGGACGCAAAAACCACCCCCGCGACCCCGCCTTCCGCGCCGCAACCCGCGCACGAGCATAACGGCTACTCCGCGGAAAATATCACCGTGCTCGAAGGCCTCGCCGCCGTCCGCCTTCGCCCCGCCATGTACATCGGGTCCACCGGCGAGATGGGCCTCCACCACCTCGTCTACGAGGTGGTCGACAACTCGGTCGATGAAGCCCTCGGCGGATACGCCACGCGCATCGATGTCACCATCCACGTCGACAACTCCATCACCGTCGTTGACAACGGCCGCGGCATCCCGGTCGACGACATGGTCACCAACGGCGAGAAGATGCCCGCCGTCCAGGTTGTCCTCACCAAGCTCCACGCCGGCGGCAAGTTCGACGCCTCCAACTACAAGGTCTCTGGCGGCCTGCACGGCGTCGGCGTAAGCTGCGTCAACGCGCTCAGCGAGGAGCTCGACGTCGAGATATGGCGCGACGGCTTCGCATGGGAGCAGGACTACGCCAAGGGCGCGCCCATCAGCAAGCTGCGCCGCATGGGTCCGTCGAAACAGCTCGGCACCAAGGTCCACTTCCTCCCTGACCGCTCCATCTTCACCGTCACCGAGTACAACTACGACACGCTGGCCCAGCGCCTGCGCGAGCTTGCCTTCCTCAACAAGGGCCTGGAAATCACGCTCACCGACGAGCGCACCACCGACCCCAAGACCGGCGAGAGCAAGCAGCAGCTCTTCAAGTACGCCGGCGGCATCAAGGAATTTATTAAGCATCTGAACCGCGGTAAACAGGTTTTGCACAATGACCCGATCTACATGGAGGCCGAGCGCGACGGCGTCGCCATGGAGATCGGCCTGCAGTACAACGACGCCTACTCCGAGACCGTCTTCACCTTCGCCAACAACATCAACACGGTGGACGGCGGCACGCATCTCTCCGGCTTCAAGACCGCGCTCACCCGCACCATCAACGCCATCGGCCAGTCGCTCGGTCTCTTCAAGGACGTGAAGGAAAATCTCTCCGGCGACGATGTGCGCGAGGGCCTGGTCGTCGTCATCTCCGTCAAGCTCTCGCAGCCGCAGTTCGAGGGCCAGACCAAGGGCAAGCTCAACTCCGACATCGCAGGCACGGTGCAGGCCTTCGTCAACGAGCGCCTCGGCGCATTCCTCGAACAAAATCCACAGGTCGCCAAGAAGATCATCAACAAGGCCATCGACGCATCCCGCGCCCGCGAGGCCGCCCGCAAGGCGCGCGACCTCACTCGCCGCAAGGGCGCGCTCGATGGCGGCGGCCTTCCCGGCAAGCTCTCCGACTGCTCCGAGCGCCAGCCCGACCGCTGCGAGATCTACCTGGTCGAGGGAGAATCCGCCGGTGGCACCGCCAAGCAGGGACGCGACCGCAAGTTCCAGGCCATCCTGCCGCTGCGGGGCAAGATCCTCAACGTCGAGAAGGCCCGTTACGACAAGATGCTCGGCCATGAAGAGATTCGCATCATGATCACCGCGTTCGGCTGCGGCATCGGCAAGGACGACTTCGACCCCAGCAAGCTGCGCTACGGCAAGATCATCCTGATGACCGACGCCGATGTTGACGGCTCGCACATCCGCACCCTTCTGCTCACCTTCTTCTTCCGTCACATGACGGACCTCATCAAGCGCGGCCACATCTACATCGCGCAGCCGCCGCTCTTCAAGATCAAGAAGGGCCGCAAAGAGGAGTACATCAAGGACGAGCGCGAGTACGTCAAGGTCATGGTCGAGCGCGCCTCCGACGGAATGGTGCTGCGCCACGGCGAAGGCGGCGAGCGCATCGAGGGCGCGGAACTCACCAAATTCATCTCGCGGCTCAACGACTACCTCGGCTTCTTCGACAAGGTCGAGAAGCGCCTGCGCAACCGGCCCGTCACCGAAGCCTTCGCCGAGATCTTCGCCCAGGAGGGCAAGGACTCCGCGCGCCGCGTCGACTTCGAGTCGCCCGCAAAACTCAAAGAGATGCAGCGCCGCCTCAAGGACCTCATCAAGCCCTTCCACTTCCGCGAGGTCAGCGACATCCTCTTCGACGAGGAGAAGAAGCTCTACTCCGTCACCTTCACCGACTCGCAGGGGACCATCCGCAAGATCGACTGGGCGCTCGCCTCCACCGTCGAGAGCCGCCAGATGCTGGCCAAGCACGCCCAGCTCAAGGACCGCATGCAGCCGCCCTTCCTCATCGAGTACGCGCAGAAGTCCGCCAAGGACGTGGCGGAAGCCGAAGCCGAATCTGAAGAGATCGCCGCCGATTCCGATTCAGATTCCGAAGCCGGCTCCGTGGAAGGCTCCATCGACGGCCTCGCGGAAGCCGCCGCCGCCAGCGTTCCCGCCACCATCGTCGAACCCAAGTCCGCCAAGCGCGGCGGTCGCGTCTCGCGCGACCCGGTCGAAAAACAAACCGCGCGCGAGGTCTTCGAGTACGTCATCGAGCAGGGCAAAAAGGAGTACCAGGTCCAGCGTTACAAGGGCCTCGGCGAGATGACCTCCGCGCAGCTCTGGGAGACCACCATGGACCCCGACCGCCGCACCCTGCTCCAGGTCCGCCTCGAAGACATCACCGCCTGCGAGGAGATCTTCACCACCCTCATGGGCGAAGACGTAGAGTCCCGCCGCAAATTCATCGAAGAGAACGCCCTCGACGTCAAGAACCTCGACATCTAACTAAACCCGCAGGAGAAGACGTGAATCTGTTCAGTCTTCACGGAAAGTATTTTAGAGACGACGAGAACAGGCTTACAGCCAATCTAGCGGCGATGCTGAACGAGGCAACGCGGGGCTTTCTGCCCGCCTTTCTTGCTTTAATCGGGACTGATGTAGGCCCTAAATCCATCGAACACATTAAGATCTCAATCCAAGAGGGTCACACACAAGAGGACGAGCGCTCAATACTCGATGCCAAACTCATACTCGACGGCGTCTTCGTCGCAGTAATCGAGTCAAAAGTCGGATTCAACACAATTACCGCTTCACAAGCAATCAAGTATGCACGTTTGTTAGCTTCTTTGGACGAACCCAATCGAATACTGGTCTTCATAGCGCAGCATCGTGAACCGCTGGCTGAAATTCAGGTTCTGGAAGCACTCAAATCTGCTGGGCTCGATTCTGTGAAGAGTGTCTTCCTTCTTTGGCAACAAGTATTTTCTATATTGAGGAGTTCAGAACATCTCGATCCCAGAGGTGCTAAGCGATGCGAGAAAAGGGTACAGCGAGGGCTTACAGTTTCGTCAGTTGAGCGCTTCTCACATTTGTTTTTAGAGGAGGTTGAAAAAATGGCATACGATCTGTCAGTCCTCGATGAGTTAACAGTGGGCGAGGTGGAGGATGTAGTTGTTCAAGTACAGGATCATAGATTTATGAAAATGGCTTTGGAGTACAACGTTTGGTTTCCTCCGGGCCAGACTGTGCGGGGTCTGAAACCTGCAAAGTATGTCGTGTATTACCAGATGATGGGCTGTGAATCACCAAAAACCCTGTCGCATATTGCAAGGGTGCGGAAGGTATGGAACCGAGTGAGCTTCGAAGAAGCGAAAACATTACCTGAATTTGACAAACTGTTTTCGAATGCAGAGTTGTCATCATTCATTGCCACCTTCAAGAATGATGAGGGACTATTCCACATAGCGTGTACCGACACTCCTGTGGCTCTCGGGTACCCAATCCCTCTTGGCAGCCCCCGCAAGGCTAAGTTTCTAGCAAAGAAACGCTTCCCTCTAACAAGGCTTATGGCCGCTAAGACCACAGACGACTTGTTTCTGCCGAAGAGCGACGCCGAAGAGGATGCGGACGAGTAACCGGTGAACAGTCTGCCGGGTGCCGGGTGCCCCATCTCGATTTTGAGATGTGGGTTCCAGCCCCAACCCGCCGCCGTATTTTTCTTTTGCCAAAAACCTCAGCAAAATCGCGTGTCAAGCCTCTCAACGCCCCAAAATCCCCCTAACTCACACCAACTAAACCACATAAATCCAAAAAATAGTTGGCATAGTAGTTTCCCTTCACCGCGTATAATTAAAGCAGTAGGAAACAAACAGACCCGGCCAACCGCGCCGGGCCTTCGCTTTTAACTGTTCCCTGTTTCCTGTTCCATGTCTTCAAGTTATTGATTCCAGAGATCGAAAGATCTAAGCCACCTGGAATGAAGATCATGCAGGTATGATCCAGGCTAGGTCTGGATCTAACTATAGTTTTTTGAATATTTTAGGACTTTTAGTGGGGGGGGTACACCCCCCTCGCACATACAGAGGAGAGGAACCGTATGACCGAAGCAGCCGCAACCGCCCGGATCTTCGCCTTAAATACGTCTCGCGCGCTTAGCGCGTGCTTAACTTCTATTTTTTGAATACTTTACGCTATTTGCACCGGGGGGGATACTTCATGATTAATTAGCAGCTCATGCGATTGCACCGCCTACTTCGCCGCGCCGCCCATATGTCGCACGGTCATCTGCAGGATGCGCGCATTCGGCGGCTGCGAGCAGGCGAAGACAATCGTGTCCGCGATCTCGGACGGCTCCATCATGTGCGAGTTCTGCACGCCCTCCTCGGTGCGTCCCTTGCCCACCGCGAACTCCGTCTTCACGCCGCCGGGGCAGATCGTTCCCACCTTGATCCCATACTTCCGCAGCTCGGCGTCCAGCGACTGCGCAAAGCCGATCTGCGCGAACTTGCTGGCGCTGTACACCGACTCGCCCGCGCAGCCCTGCAACCCCGCCACCGACGAGATGAACAGCATCTCTCCGCTCTTCTGCGCGATCATTCCCGGCGCCGCGGCTCGCGCGAACAGGAAGCTGCTCTTCATGTTCGCGTTCATCAGCGAGTCGAACTCCTCCACGCTGGTGTCCACCAGGTTTTTGTAGTTACCCGCCCCGGCGTTGTTGATCAGGATGTCCAGCCGGCCGAACTCGCTCACCGCCAGCGCCACGCAGTCCTCTGCCGTCGCCTCGTCGCTTGCGTCGCCCGCGATAAACACAGCCGTGCCGCCGGATTCTCTGATCTTGTCGCACAGCTCGCGCAGCCGCTCTTCGCGCCGCGCCGTCAACACCACATTCGCGCCCTTGGCCGCGAACGCAAGCGCCGTCGCCCACCCGATCCCCGAGCTGGCTCCGGTGATAAGAACCGTCTTTCCCGCAAGACTGACCGCATCCGGCATGGCTAGAACTCCTCAACAGAAACTATAAGCCGAAACAGGACCTGAAAATACTAACCGCGTCCGCAAATCGCTGCGCGGCGTCCTGGGAATGCTACCATTTCGCCTATGACTCCCTGCGACGCCGCCACCGCACAACCCAGCGAGTCAGCGCCGCCGCTTCCTCTGATCGAAGCCCGCGGCCTTATCAAGCAGTACGCGCGCCACAACGGCGTCTCCCGCGTCGTTGATAACGTCTCCTTCGCCATCCAGCCCGGCGAGACGCTCGGCCTGGTCGGCGAATCCGGCTGCGGCAAGACCACCGTCGCCCGCATTCTGCTGCGCCTCATCGAGCCCACCTCGGGCGAGGTCCTCTTCGAAGGCCAGCCGCTTCCGCCCGCGTCATCCGCCGCCATGCGCGCCCTGCGCCGCCGAATGCAGATCGTCTTTCAGGACCCCTACGCCGCGCTCAATCCGCGCATGACGGTCCGCCAAATCCTCGCCGAACCCTTCGCCATCCACCGCGAACCGCCGCCCGAAGGCCTGCCCGCGCGCCTCGCAGAACTGCTCCGCTCCGTCGGCCTCGACCCGTCAGCCCTCGCGCGCTATCCGCACGAGTTTAGCGGCGGCCAGCGCCAGCGCATCAACATCGCGCGCGCCCTTGCCCTGCGCCCGCGCTTCCTCGTCCTCGACGAGCCGGTCAGCGCGCTGGATGTCTCGGTTGGCGCGCAGATCGTCAACCTGCTGCGCGATCTGCAACGCACCCTCGGCCTCACCTATCTCTTCATCTCGCACTCCATGCCTCTGGTGCGCTACCTCTGCGACCGCGTCGCTGTCATGCAGCTCGGCCGCCTGGTCGAGCTAGGCGACTGCATCCAGGTCTGCGACTCCCCGCTCAGCCCCTACACCCGCCAACTCATCGCCGCCACCCCCGTGATGCCGCTTGCTGCCAACTCACCGGCTCGCTGACTCGCTATCTCGCTATCTCGCTACAATGAAGAGAGCATGATTCCCAGCCTCAGCGCGCATATTCCCTACCTCTGGCTGGTCGCGGCCTCGTTGCTCGCGGGTGCGATGAACGCAATGGCCGCTGGGGGATCCTTCATCTCCTTTCCCGCAATGATCGCCATCGGCGTTCCGCCCATCCAGGCCAACGCCACCAACACTGTCGCTCTCTGGCCGGGCCAGCTCACCTCCATCTGGGCCTTGCGCACCGACCTCCGCCGAGACATGCTGCCCGTTGTCGTCTCCGCCGCAATCCTGGGCGGCATTGGCGGCGCCATCGTCCTGCTGCACACGCGCCCGCGCACCTTCATGCACATCGTCCCATGGATGCTGCTCGCCGCGTCGCTGCTCTTCTGGATCAGCAGCCCGATCTCGCGCTGGCTGCGCCGCCGCTCCGACGCTCCGCACAAACCGCATACTCCGGCGATGCTTCCGCTATTCCTTGCGCTCCTCGTCGTCAACTTCTACATCGGATACTTCGGCGCCGGCGCGGGCTTCCTCGCCATGAGCGTGCTTTCCCTCTTCGGTGTGGAGGAGATGAACGCCGTCAATTCCCTGAAGGTCCTGGGCGCATGTCTCGCCAACTTCTGCGCCGTCGTCACCTTCATCTGCGGCGGGGCCATCGTCTGGCACTACTGTCTCGTCTCCATGGTCGCCGCCGCCATCGGCGGATACACTGGAGCGCAGTACGCGCGCCGCATCAACCCTGAAGTCCTGCGCGCCATCGTCGTCATCATCGGCTGCACCATGGCCGCATACTTCTTCTGGAGACCGTCCTAAGTTTCGTTTGCAATCCGCACAAAGTTTCGTTTGGAGTTCGCAATGAGCCTCATCCTGCAATCCGCCCTCACCCACCTCAACAGCGCGCGCATTAACGAACTGGGCTACGCCGCAGCCCTGCTCACCACCGCCGCCTACGTCCCGCAACTGGTGCGCGTCATCCGTCTGCGCTCGGCCCGCGACATCTCGCTCCCCACCTTTCTTCTGTTTGCCATCGGCGTCTTCCTCTGGCTTCTCTACGGCCTCTGCACTGGGTCCATGCCCATCATCGCGTGCAACGCCGCCAACCTGGTTCTCTCCATGAGCATCGTCTTTCTCAAGCTGCGGTTCGACCGTCACCCAACCGAGGTAATCCACCCATGAGTCACGAAGGAATCCGATTTGTCTCCGCCGAAGAGGTCTTGCGCGACTCTGCACAAGCCGCCGCCCACCAGGGCGAGAGTCTCTCCGCCGACGCGGTCACGCCGCTCAAGGTCCGCGTCAAAAAATCCCAAGGCACCGGCGTCGAGATCGACTGGCGCGACGGCCACCAAAGTTCCTGGGACTTCCGCTGGCTGCGCGATGCCTGTCCCTGCGCCACATGCAACGCCGAGCGCGAGACCACAGGCCGCGCGCCGGGCGAGCCCAAACCAAAGCCACAGGACCCGCTCGCCCTCTATCAGGCCCCACCGCGCCCCGACGAAGTCACCCCCGTAGGCCGCTACGCCCTCAGCTTCAAGTGGAACGACGGCCACCAGTCCGGCATCTACTCCTGGACCTACCTGCGCAGTGTCTGCCAGTGCTCCCTCTGTAATCCACCGCGCAGCAGCTAAACAATCCCCAGCAGCCCCAACGCCTCATCCACCGTCCGCGCCACCAGCACAATCTCCCGTTTCTCCTGGGTCAGCATTCCCTGCTCCACGCACACGTCCAGAAACGCCAGCAGCGTGTCGTAAAATCCATTCGTGTTCAGCAGCAGAACGGGCTTCGAGTGCAGCTTCAGCGTCTGCCACGCCAGCGCCTCGAACATCTCCTCGAAGGTCCCGAACCCGCCCGGCAGTGCAATGAACGCATCCGACCGCGCGCCGATCGTCGCCTTGCGCGTATGCATGGTATCGACCACATGCAGCTCGGTCAGCCCCTCGTGCGCCACTTCCAAATCCACCAGCACGGTGGGAATCACGCCCACCACACGCCCGCCCGCAGCCAGCGCGCCCTCGGCGAGCGCCTGCATCAGCCCCACCTTCGCCCCGCCATACACCACGCCAATCCCGCGCTCGGCCAGCTTGCGCCCAAGCTCATCGGCAGCCGCGCGGTACACCGGATCGGCCCCATCGGCGGACGCGCAAAATACAGCAATATTCTTGATCGGAGAGAGAGCAATCGGCGTAGTCATCGGTACCTCGATTATCCACCACCCACGGCAGCAACAACAGCGTTCGGAAGAAATCGTCTCTGAAATGCGTGCAAAACGGGCAAAGCCGCAAACAGATAAAATTGAGTTGGAGTCTCGCCAGTGTCCCGCCTTCTCGACCACATGAACCCGCAGCAGCAGGAAGGCATTCAGGCCGTCGACGGCCCCGTCCTTCTGCTCGCCGGCGCCGGCTCCGGCAAGACACGCGTCATCACGCATCGCATCGCCTACCTGATCGAAGAGCGCGGCGTCAGCCCCGACTCCATCCTCGCCGTCACCTTCACCAACAAGGCCGCCGCCGAGATGTCCGAGCGCGTCGACCGCCTGCTCAGCTCGAGTTCGCTCGCCAAGCCCCTGCTCTCCACCTTCCACAGCTTCTGCGTGCGCGTCCTGCGCCGCGACATCGAGGCCCTGCGCATTCCCTCCGCCAGCGGCGGCGCCAGCACCGGCCTCACACGCACCTTCGCCATCTACGACGAAGTCGATCAGCAGGCTGTCGTCAAGACCGCCCTCAAGCGCCTCGGCCTCGATAACAAACAGCTCAAGCCCTCCGTCGCCCTTGGCCGCATTAGTTGGGCCAAGAGCCACATGATTGATCCGCAGGAGTACTTCCTCGCATCGACGAATCCGATGGAAGAGAAGATCGCGCACATCTTCGAGATCTATCGCAAGGAGCTTCTTAAGGCCAACGCGCTCGACTTCGACGACCTGCTGCTCGAAGCCGTGCGCCTGCTCAAAGTCGTCCCCGAGGTGCGTGAGCGTTACAACCGCCGCTACAAATACATCCTCATCGACGAGTACCAGGACACCAACCGCCCGCAGTACGAGCTGATGAAACTCCTCGCAGGCCCCGCGCGCAACGTCTGCGTCGTCGGCGACGAGGACCAGTCCATCTACAGTTGGCGCGGCGCCGACATCAAGAACATTCTGGAGTTCGAGAAGGACTTCCCCAACGTCCGAACCATTCGCCTCGAACAGAACTATCGCTCCACCCAGATCATCCTCGAAGGCGCGTCCGCCGTCGTCGCCAACAACACCCAGCGCAAGGGAAAGACGCTCTTCACCACGCGCGAGGGCGGCTCCATGATCGGCTTCTACGAGGCGCCCGACGGCGAGAACGAAGCCCTCTTCATCGCCGACCGCATCCAGCAATATCTCCGCGCCGCAGACAGCAGCCCCACTGAAAACGCGCCCCGCTGCGCCGTCCTCTACCGCACCAATGCGCAGTCGCGACTCGTGGAAGAGGCCCTGCGCCGCTATCAGATCCAGTACCACATGGTCGGCGGCTTCTCCTTCTACGACCGCGCCGAAGTCAAGGACATCCTCAGCTACATGAAGCTCGTCCTCAACCCGCACGACTCTATCGCACTGGGCCGCATCGTCAACTCACCCCCGCGCGGCATCGGCAAAACCACGATGGAGGTCATCGAGCGAATAGCTCTCACCACCGGCATCAGCTCGTGGGACGCCGTCTCCCGCGCCGCCGAAGACCAGCTTCTGCCCGCGCGCGCGCTCGTCGCACTCGGCAACTTCCGCCGCCTCATCGAAGACGCCCGCGCCATGCTCGGCCCCGATTTCGCCACCAAACTCGCCGCCGACCTGGCCCCCGAAAACAACTCCTCTGAATTTGTAACTCAGAATGATCAAGAATCCGCTGCAAATTTCAATCCCATAGAATTTGCAACCGAATCCGCTACAAATGAAGCAATCGTCCTGGAATCCGCGCCAGACACCAGCTTCAACTTCGGCTTCGACGACGGCCCAGCAGAGGCAATCCCCGCCATCGCCGCCGAGAGCGCGACTGGACCCATCGACTCTGCCCACTTCAATCCCTTCGCCTCAGTCGTCCTGAAAAAATCCGCCGCTCGCAAGCGCCGCGCAGCATCCAGCGCCACCGAAGACCCCGCGGACCGCGCCGCAGAACGCATCATGGCCGATGAGAGCGAAGCCGCCCACGCCCTCCGTGATGGAGCCAGCGACGCAGCCTTCCGCGCTCCCGGCGACGCCGCAACCCTCCCCGAGCTCATCAAGTTCCTCAACGACCGCTCGGGCTACATCCGCGCGCTGGAAGACGAGGCCACGCCCGAGTCCTTCTCCCGCATCGAGAACCTCCGCGAGTTGGCCAACGCCGCGCAGGACGCCGAGGAGCGCGGCGAAACGCTCTCCGACTTTCTCGACCACGCGGCCCTCGTCTCCGACACCGACTCCTACAGCTCCGAGGCGCGCGTCACCCTGATGACGCTGCACGCCGCCAAGGGCCTTGAGTTTCCCCTCGTCTTCCTCGCCGGCCTCGAAGAAGGTCTCTTCCCCAACTCGCGCTCGCTGCTCGAACCCACCGGCCTCGAAGAGGAACGCCGCCTCTGCTACGTCGGCATGACCCGCGCCATGGACACGCTTGTCCTCACTCGCGCCCGCTATCGCCGCCGCTACGGCTCCGAGATGCCCGACGCCAGCATCCCCTCGCGCTTCCTCGATGAGGTCCCCGCGCGCCTCATCGAAGACCTCGGCAGTCCCGCCGCGCAGCCCCAGTTCTCCACCTCGCAGTTCTCCGGCAATGCCTACGCCACGCCCTACCCGCAACGCAACCGCTTCGGTCACGCCGCAAAAAACGCCGGCGATGCAGTCGAGCCCCACTACAGCTACGAGGACGAAGACCAGACAGCCCAGTCCGCCTCAGGCCGCGCAAGCCGCGCCGCAGCCGGCAAATTCTCCACCACGCGCATCGCTCCCGGCTCGCGTCCCATCGCGCGCCCCGCTGTCACCGGCAGCTCCATCGACAACATCGCCAGCTTCTTCGCCGCGCGCGGACAGAAGGTCCCCATCGGCCAGCAATTTACAAAGCCCAAACTCGATCCTCCCGCCCCCACCGGAAAGACAGGCCTGCGCCAGGGCGCGCGCGTCCGTCATCCCAAATACGGCGTCGGCACCGTCTTTCGCCGCGAGGGCGATGGGGACGACGCGAAGATTACAGTACAATTTCAACAGCACGGCGTAAAAAAGCTGGTCGAAAAGTTCGCCCAGCTCGAAGCTCTCTAACCACGCCACCAACCTATCTTCTCTTCAGGAAAGCACACACCACTCATGGCAGACACATCCAGCATCACCGATAAAGTAGAGCGCAAGAAGATCAAGCGCGCGGCACGCAAGGCAGCTCCGCCCAAAGGCCCACGCACCGGCGCGCGCGGAGAGAACAAGGCCAAGGTCAAGAAGGCCGCGCGCGGCAAGACCAAGCGCTAACGCTTCTTCGCTACTCTGAGATTCGGGTGCCCCACCCATTCCGCGTTCGTCGCGGAATGGGTGGGAGCCAGCCGCGCACTCGTCGCGGCAGCGCCGTCACATCTCAGATTGCTTCTGCTTCTTTGGCCGCGCTCTATTCAGGAGTTCGCCTCTGCCCAGGCAAATCTTCGCTACCAAGTCCATCGACAAGCTGATCGCCGATTCCCAGCGGCCCGATCGTGCGCTGCGCAAATCTCTCGGCCCCGTCTCGCTCACCGCTCTGGGCATCGGCGCCGTCATCGGCTCGGGAATCTTCACCGTCATCGGCGTCGCCATCGGCGGCAATCCCGCCGCGCTTGCTAAGTGGGCAGACTCGCCCGTCGTCGATCTCATCCTCGGCCTCCTGCACCACAGCAGCGGCGCCGTCGCGGGCCGTCCCGGCGCGGGCCCAGCCATCGCGCTCTCGCTCGTCCTCGTCGCCATCGTCTGCGCCCTCACCGGCCTCTGCTACGCCGAGCTGGCCAGCATGATCCCCATCGCCGGCTCCGCCTATACCTACACCTACGCCACCATGGGCGAGCTCATCGCATGGATCATCGGCTGGGACCTCATCCTCGAATACGCCTTCTCCAACATGAGCGTCAGTGTCGGCTTCGCCGCCCACATCGTCGATCTGCTCGACTGGCTTGGCCTGCATCTCTCGCCCAAGTGGCTCTCGCCCGCCTACCTTCCGCTTGGCCTGCAAGACCTCGCCGGCAACACTATCTACGCCCCCGGATGGCACGCCGGCTTCGACATCCCCGCTTTCCTCGTCGTCCTTCTGCTCACCGTTGTTCTGGTCCGAGGCATCCGCGAGTCGGCCCGCACCAACAACATCATGGTGCTGATTAAAATCGCCGCCATCCTTCTCTTCATCAGCTTCGGCGCCAGCTTCATCCATCCCTCCAACTACCACCCCTTTTCGCCCAACGGATGGACCGGAGTCCTCGCCGGCGGCTCCATCATCTTCTTCACCTACATTGGATTCGACTCCGTCTCCACCGCCAGCGAGGAGTGCAAGAACCCGCGCCGCGACGTGCCCATCGGCATACTCGCCACGCTCATCGTCTGCACCATCCTCTACGTCGGCGTCGCCGTAGTCCTCACCGGAATCGTCCCCTGGCGCTCGGTCGCGGGCGATGGCGCGCCCGTCGTCAATGCCCTCCGTCGCGTGTCTTTGCTACCGGGAGGTCACAGGCTGCACTTCGTGCACCTCGCCGTGCTCCTCGGCGCGCTGGTCGGAATGGTCTCATCGATCCTGGTCTTTCAACTCGGCCAGGCCCGCGTCTGGTTCTCCATGTCGCGCGACCGCCTTCTACCCGACATCTTCAGCCGCGTCCATCCGCGCTTCCGCACGCCCGCCTTCGCCACTGTGGTCGCGGGCTTCCTGGTCGCCATCCCCTCCGGCATCTTCGACGTAGGCACCTTCGCCGAGATGTCCAACATCGGCACCCTCTTCGCCTTCGTCCTTGTCTCTGCCGGCGTCGTCGTCCTGCGCTACAAAGACCCCACGCGCCACCGCGGCTTCCGCGTCCCCTTCGGCCCTGTCATCCCCATCCTCAGCGTCTTCTTCTGCATCCTCCTGATGGCCGGCCTGCCCGCCAAGACCTGGCTGCGCTTCTTCATCTGGCTCGCCATCGGCCTCGTCATCTACATCCTCTACAGCCGCAAGCGCAGCGAGTTCTACAAAGGCTGATTCCACCCTCGCACTTCAATCAAGAGCAACAACTCCACAATCCACCAGAAATCCTGCCGTACGATCCATCTCCTCACAATCTCGGGTAGGATCAGCGGAGTCTCCGCGAGGAACGTAGATCACCATGCCTTGACGTGCACGGGTAAGCAGAACACGATATGCATTTCTTCTAAACTCTTGCCGCTCTATTCGCTTTACTCGACCCCATCTTGTGACAGTGCCATGCCTCAGGTCACGCTCCAACCAGCTTTCACCGGACCAAATGAAATCGCCACCCCAACAAAGGCCCACCCAATCCAACTCAAGTCCCTGAATCTCAAACTCGGTTGCAAAAACTTCGCAGCGATAACTTGACCGAACATCATCTGGAGGTGCCAAGTACCAATGGTGCCAAGGGTAGTCTGCATGGAATGTGGAACTAGGCTCCAAGCCATCTGCTCTCAGGCGAGCCGCCCCTGATGAAGCAACTAATCCGTATCTGCTATCTCCCAGCGCCGAACTCCGCAGCATCCTTCGCATAGCTTCTAGATCGCGTGTCAGAAAGAGTGGGAATCTTTCTGCAACATGCAACGAAACAGCCTCAGCTTTGTCCCCACTGAGCACGTAATTCACCCAACTCGCGAGCTTATCTGCGCGAAGACTGCGATTGGAAGTTCTAAGGTGAAGCATCTCGCTTTGATTCACGGCAATGTCCCGTGAATCCTCGTCAAACAAGCGATGGCCAGCGGTTGAAGTTCCACCTTCGATGACTTCAGGAGACGCATAGACAGCCCACTTGATGCCACTCGCTACGAGAGCTTTACCCCACTCTTCCAAACCCGCTTCGCCACTATTAATTTCCTGTCCACCACCAACCAGGGCAATCACGCATGCCCAATCACTGTGGCGCTCCATGATTTTTAAGAGCATTGCAGGCTCAGAGTAATTGCGACCGAACTTGTTGAGATTCTGTGCTAAGTTCCACGCTCGCTGAGCTTCGTCAAAGATGATTACGTGATTGGACGGAGCACGATCTGGATCTCGTTCCGTATAGTTCTTCGCAAACACATGAACATTTTCAATGAGCGTTTGTGCGTGAACGAGCGCCGGTGTAGCAGGAACTCCATCACGCATTGCCTGTCGACGAAACACCTCCTGCAGCACAGAAACCAACGGACCATTCCCGCTCATGAAATGAATGGCATCGGTACGACTCTCGCTCAAATGCGCTAATCCCAATCCGACAAGTGTCTTGCCAGAGCCCGGAACACCCGTCAGAAAGCAAATTACATGCTGCTCGTTGGCTCTTGCCCCATCAGCGATGCTCCGAATCTCGTCAGTCACGAGTTCTATGTCATGCTCCGAGGCTTCTGAGAAAGCCACCTCTCGAATCTTGAGGCCTGTCCGAAGTGCTCGCGCAGCATCGATGATGGTTGGAGTGGGAAAGTATGCCGCATCTTCCCAATCTGCCCCGTCACTCAGACCATCCCGAGACTGAGGAAGCCCACGAAGCAACTGGGGGAGACTGCACCACGAGCACCTTTGCGTCGGTGCAATCCAGTAGGACGGAAGCGTGTCAAAGGTTAGCTCATCCTGACGCAACGCATCACGAGCTTTCACTGATAACTTGGATTCATCCTCTGAATGCGTCACGATAACCGGCAGAATATGTCGCTGGAAACTGGTCTTGTGAAAGTAGTGCAGGAGCAGTGCGTATTCCTCTACTTGTCGAAACGCCTCCAACGTGGGTTCGGCAGTCTTGCACTCAAGAATAACGATGCGACTCCCAGTCAAAAGCACAACATCGATCCGACGCTCCTTCCGGGGGATACAGAACTCAAGCAGCAACGTCCAACCGGAAGCCGCCGGAATATCATCACAGACCTGGCTGAGTGCCGAACGAAGCGATGCTAGATCGGACCACCAAGTCGTTGGCACCTCTGTGTACATCTGCGAGTAACCGTCTTTGGCATAGGCAAGCGTCAGACGTGCGAGGACATCGCATTCGGACGATGACAGAAATTCCTGAACGGAAGATCGAAAGTAGGATGCCATGGAATGAACATCCAGGATAGCAGCCGGATGCTCTATTCATCGCTGTGTCATAAGGCGATGCCACCTATAGCGTCTCTTTCATCCTGCGCCGGTACTGCGCGAACGCCTGCCGCCCCTGCGCGATCAAACTCAGCAGCGACTGCGGAATCTTGCCACGAGAGATGGCTCGTCTCATTCCCCCAGCCAACGAAATCCACAGCTCATTGCAGGTGGAACCTCGTTTGGTACACGATATCCACGAGTATTTGATGAACAACCCGTGAACGCCCTTGCGGGTCGCGCGTGCAGCTTGCATACTCGCAACAGATGCATGGGAACGGTTCCCGTCGAGACCAACACGTGACCCGATACAGCCGTCAAGACGTTCTTCGAATCCTGCACCTGCGAGCGCGCCAGTTGACCGCGTGGGAGCAAGCAGGATTGATTCCCGCCAACGAAAATTACTCCTTCGAAGACCTCGCCCAGTTGCGCACTCTGCGCGCGCTGCGCGCCACGCGCATCTCCGCCAAGAGCATTCGCGAGTCGGTCGAAGCCATGCGCCGCGCCGCCGGCATGGGCAACCCCTTCACCGAAGCCAGCGCGGTAGGCCGCGGCACGCACCTCAGCTTCCGCCACAACGGAGCGCTGGTCGATCCCGTCACCCGCCAGCTCGCCTTCGACTTCGAGGCCGGAACCAAACGCCAGCTCAGCATCGTCGGCTCCGCCACGCACGCATCCTCGCCCGAGCCCGACGTGCAGGAGATCTTCCAGCGCGCCGTGCGTCTGGAGGAGACGCCCGCCACCATCTCCCAGGCCGCCGATCTCTATCGCCAGATCCTCGCCATGCGCCCGGCCTACGCCGCAGCCGCCATCAACCTCGGAACCATCCACTACAACCTGCGCGAGTTCACCCTGGCCGAACAGCTCTACCGCCGCGCCACCGAGGCCGACCCCGACTACGCCCTCGCCTTCTTCGATCTGGGCAATGTGCTCGACGAGATGAAGCGCCTCAACGACGCCATCGCCGCCTACCAGCGCGCCATCGCGCTCGTCCCCCAGTACGCCGACGCGCACTACAACCTCGCGCTGGCCTACGAGCGTCAGGGCCATCGCCGCCGCTCCCTGCGCCACTGGCTCACCTACGTCCGCCTGGACCCCGTCGGTCCCTGGGCCAACCACGCCAAGGCCCAGGCCAAGAGCATCCTCGGCAGCGAGCGCCTCTCCATCGTCAGCCGCGCCGGCCGTCTCGTGGCCGCCGGATAGAGCGCCGTTCCCTTCACTGAATCGTGCTCAACATCCGCACTCATCCCTCCCCGGATTGTGCCAACTTCCCCCGGCCCCAAGCAGCGCGTCGGCTGCCTTCGGCCCCCAGCTCCCTCGCTTGTAGATGTGCGCCCGGTCGTGTTTCTTCAGCACCGGATCGACCACCGCCCACGCCGCCTCCACCGCGTCCTGCCGCGTAAACAGCGCTCCATTGCCACGCATGGCGTCGCCCAGCAGCCGCTCGTAGGGCATCTCCTGCCCGGCCAGCTCCTCGCACAGGAACAGCTCCTGCTGCTCTCCGACGAACTCCTTCCCCGGAGTCTTCACCCGCGTCGCCAGCGCGATCGCCGCATCCGGCGACAGCCTGAACCGCAGATAGTTCGCCCGCCCATGCTTCGGCATCGAGTCCGCGAACAGCCGCTGCGGCGCCGGTTTCAACTCCACCAGGATCTCCGTCGCCGTCGTCGCCATGCACTTGCCGGAGCGCAGAAACCACGGCACGCCTGCCCATCGCCATGAATCGATAAACAGCCGCAGCGCGCAGAACGTCTCCACATCCGAGTCGCGCGCCACGT